>ERZ834722.330-NODE-330-length-52145-cov-4.650586_pt1 | contig 52145 bp, 62 predicted proteins | sample MGYA00519576_ERZ834722 | MGnify/ENA primary metagenome ERZ834722 (study PRJEB31850, sample SAMEA3708759) | human gut metagenome | biome: human gut; feature: human-associated habitat; material: faeces | place: China | collected 2014 ...
TTCAAATAGTGTTGATGCATCGTTTGAAAAACACATTCCAACTTTTGAACATAGAGGAGATGAAATACTTGTAAAAGTAAATCATGTTATGGAAAAAGAACATTTTATTGAATGGATTGCACTGGTTAATGACAAAGATATTTGCAAAGTTAGATTGTTACCAGAGCAAAATGCAGAATGTAAATTTAAATATATAAAAGGATCAAAGTTATATGCATATTGTAATAAACATGGACTTTGGTCTTGCGATGTAGAATAATAGTTATTTGTATTATAATTGTTAAAAGTCTTTGACAAACTTCCAAAGACATTTGGTAGATTGCAAATATCAACTCATATATAATTGTAAGTGAAAGGAGAGATAAAATGAAATTGGGAGATAACATTTTAAAATTAAGAAAAGATTGTAAACTTTCACAAGAACAATTAGCAGAAAAAGTTGATGTTACTAGACAAACAATATCAAATTGGGAGCTTGGTGAAACTTCTCCAAATCCTGAACAGTTAAAATTATTATCTAAAGCACTTAATGTTAGTATTGATGAATTATTAAATAATGACATTAAACAAGTGTTAGTAGAAAAAGTAAATAATACTGAAAAACTTGCCGAGATAATAATTAAGATACTAAAAGTCTTGGGAATAATTTTTATTGTTGGCTTTGCTATTACTATTTTCATAAATATTATGTTTGGTGCTAAAAAAGACTCTATGACTATAAAAGAAAATCAAACTGTACTTCTTAATTGTCAACTTAATGGTGAAAAGTACACTTATCTAATAGAATATGATAAAGATGATAATATTATTGATGCAAGTGGTAGTGATTATATTATAAATGTTGTTAAAGATAAACAATTTAACAAAGCTAAAGTTTTAGTAAAATATATTGAATCATATTTTGAAGATAACGGTGGGAAATGTTAATTTAATAATATGTTTTATAGATAAGATCAATTTATATTGGTCTTTTTATTTTGAAGAAAGCGAGGGAAAAATGAGAAAAAGAATATATAAAAAGAATTTTTGGTTCAATGATGAAGAAGAAAATAGAATAAAAGAATTATGTAATAAAAGTGGAATGAATGAAAGTGATATAGTTAGAAATCTTATAATGGGTAATGATATAAAAGAAGCTCCAAGTAATAAATTTTACGAAGTTGTTAGAGATTTAAGGTCAATATCTAATAATATAAATCAACTTACAAGAAAAGCACATTCACTAGGATTTATAGATGAAAGAGAATATAGAGAAGAAGTAATTAGACTTGATATTCTAATTGATGACTTAAAATTACAATTTTTAAATAAGAACATAGCAGGTAATAAATGATATTATTTTTTTTATATGCTTGTTTAAAGGTGTCTAGTGAATGTTCTAGGATAGAGGAAGAATGGCAACAACAGGAATATGGAAAGTTGAAAAAAGATTAGACCATGTTATTGACTATGTTATAAATCCAGAAAAAACAATGAAAGATGGAGATTATCAAGAATTACATAAACTAGATGGTTATGAGAAATTAAAGTATGAAACTGAAGAAGAATGTTTTGTATCAGCTTTAAATTGTTCTACTCATAGACCATACAAAGATATGATGCTCACTAAAGAACTATATGGTAAAAAAAGTGGAATACTTGGTTATCATGCTTTTCAATCATTTAAAGAAGGCGAGATAACACCAACACAAGCACATTTAATAGGAGTTAAATTAGCAGAAGAAATATGGGGAGATAGATTTGAAGTAATAGTTAGCACTCATACAAATTGTAAACATATTCATAATCATTTTGTAATCAATTCAGTATCATTTAAAGATGGAAAAAAATATCACGATAGTAGAGAAACTTATGCACTTATTAGAGAAGTATCTGATACTTTATGTGAGGAATATGGATTAAGTGTAGTTAAAGATAAAAAAGTTAAGAAAGTTAACTATGATAATTATTATCAAAGTTATGCTAAAAAGACAAATTACCATACATTTGCTAAACAAGATTTAGATAGAGCGATAGGTATGGCAGTATCCTATAAAGATTTTATCAACATTGTAGAAAAAATGGGATATGAGATAAAAGAAAGATATGGAAAGTTAAGTATAAGAAGAAGTCCATATAAAAGAAATATTAGAATTGAAAGGGCATTTGGTAGTGATTATTCTATAGATAATATAAATAGTAGAATTGAAAATACCCACCTACCAAGAATACCTTTTATTGAATCATATAATAATGATTACAATTATAAAAAGGAATATAAAAAAAATAAAGCACATGGATTATATGGATTATTTAAACATTATTGTTATATTTTAAAAGTTTATCCAACTAAATATCCTAGAAAAGTGCTCCCAGTAAATATTAGATTAGCTTTAAATAAAATGGAAGAAATATCAAATCAAACAAGACTGCTTGTAAGGGAAAAAATAGAAACCAACGAGCAGTTTTTTTTTATAAAGAACAAATAAATAGAGAGGTTCAAGAGCTTATTAGTAAAAAACATAATCTGTGGATAAAACATAAAAGAGTTAAAACCGAAGAAGAAAAGTTATTAATTCGTAGTCAAATAAATGAAATCACTAAAGAGTTAAAGGAAAAACGAAAGGAGGTGGTTTTATGTGATGGAATAGAAAAAAGAAGTAAAGATATAGAAGAAAGTATCAAAGAACTTGAAGAAAAGGGAAAGGAGAGAGATAAATGAATTCAAGTGAAGCTGCAGAGCAAATGGTCAAATTTTCTATTGAAGGAATTGAGATGTTATTAAGAGTAAGTGGAACAGGTGCAGAAAGAATAGCAGTTATGCTTTATACAATGTCAAAAGATAAACAAATGACAAAAGGCAAAACATCACTTAACAAAATGTTAAAATCCGGTAGTCCACTTCAAATATTTTCGGTTAAAGCAAGTGAACTTAAAAAGTTTGAAAAAGAGGCAAAAAAGTATGGAATACTATATACTGCCTTAATTGATAAAAATCTTCCTGATAATGATGGCATAGTGGATATTATGGTAAGGAGTGAAGATGCATCAAAAGTAAATCGTGTTGTTGAAAGATTTAAACTTGCTCAAACTGATAACATTACAATTAGAAATGAGATAGAAAAAGACAAGATGGAAGAAATGATGAAAGAAGCTAAAGAAAAAGGTATTCCTGTTATTTCTGATGAAGAAAAACTTGCTAATGATATATTAGCAAAACCAATTCAAAAGGAGAAAAGTGAAGTATCAAACCCCGAAGTGGAAAAGACACAAAAACCTCTGTCAGAGCCCAACTTAGAGAACTTAAAGGTACAGGAAGGTGTTATTAAAGAAAATAAACCTTCTGTTCGTAAATTACTTCAAAGATTAAAAGATGAAGTAAAGTATAGAAATGTTCCAAAGGATTATAGGGAAACTTTAAAAAAAGGTCAGAAGGCAGTAGAAATTGATGTTAATAAAAAAACAAAAACAACATATACTCCTGATGGTAAAGTAAAAAAACAAAAGTTTAAAAATGGAAAGGAAAGATAAAAATGAAAGAAGAAACTAAAGTATCTTATGATAAAGAGGCATATATTAAGAAGAAAAGAGAACAGTTAGATAATGCATATAAAACTATTGATGAGGGATTAGAAGAAATAACTACTAATCCCAATTTTTTTAAAGAGTATTTAACAGTGCAAGGCAAATTTGATTTATATACACCTAGAAATGCTATTTTAATTGCTAAACAATTACCTAATGCAATACAGTTAAAAGAAATGAAAAAGTGGATTGAAGATAATATCAGTTTTAAAAGCAAGTATCCTAAAAAGATTGTTATACTTGATCCTAGAGAACCATACACTACCAAAGATGGTAGAACGATAAAAGGATATACGGCTAAAGAACTTGTAGATATATCTGAAACTAATATGAAACCATATACTAAAACATATGATAAAAAAATGATATTACAAGCACTATTACACGAATGTCCTATGGATGTTAAAAGTGTTGATAGTTTAGATAATGATTTATCTTCTAAATGGGATACAGAAAATAAAGTGTTGTATTTATGTAGGAATGAAGATAGTAATTTAGCATTTAAAACAGCAATAACAGAACTTGCTAAAATAAATATATATGATAATACAAAAGAAGTTGATAATGAAAAAGCAGAATGTGTAGCATATATGTTATGTAAAAAATATGGCTTTGATATTGAATTTGATAATATAGAAAAAATTACTGAAAGATTTAAAGATATGGAAAGGAAAGATGTTGTTAACGAACTAACATCAATGAAAGAATCAGTTAAGGAACTTAATAAACAAATTAGTGATTATGTGCAAGAGAATGTAAAGCAAAAGAATAGAGAACAAGAAAGGTAATTATGAAAGATACAATAAAGTATGAATTTACAATATTAGAAAGTAATCTAATCATAAAATCACTCAATTTATTAAGAAACTATTTATCAAAGCAAGAAAGATCCACAGAGTCTGTTGATGAAATAATTATTAAATTATCAGACTATGGAAAAATGGATATGGATAAGTATGAAATAGGTATAATTATAAATGCTTTAAATAATTATAGGTATAAATTAAAAAGTATGAATGAGTCAAGAAGTGAAGTGAATGAGCTTTTGTTAAGATTATTAGATGATAGTGAAAAAGTTAGTAAAAAAAAAGTCCTTTCAAGGATAGTCACGAGAGATAATGGAAGAAGATAAAAAAAGACAAATAATAATCTTATCAATTATAGGCATAATTCCTGTTATATGGATTGCACTTTTATTAGCACCTTATTCTAATGATGGAATATCAAGTATAATAAAAAACAATAATCAAATATTTAATAATCCATTTAATATTAAGATATGTGAGAATAGTTTGAATACTGTTCTTTTTTTATTGCTTATATATATTGGAGGAATAGTTATATACTTATCCACAAGAAAAAATTATAGAAGAAATGAAGAATATGGAAGTGCTAAATGGGGAAGTGCAAAAAGTATCTGTAAGAAGTATCAAGAAAAAAATAGCAATAACAACAAGATACTAACTAGAAATGTTGAAATAGGACTTGATGGTAAAAAGCATAGAAGGAACTTAAATGTTTTAGTATGTGGTGGAAGTGGTGCTGGTAAAACTAGATTTTATGCAAAACCTAATATAATGCAGTGTAATTGCTCTTTCGTAACATTAGATCCAAAAGGAGAAATATTAAGAGATACTGGTTATTTACTAGAGCAAAAAGGTTATGAAGTAAAAGTCTTGGATTTAATCAATATGGATAAAAGTCATTGCTATAATCCGTTTGTATATTTAAAAAGTGATAATGATGTTCAAAGACTTGTAACCAACCTTTTTAAATCAACAACACCAAAAGGAAGTCAGAGTAATGATCCATTTTGGGATACAGCTGCATCAATGCTTTTACTATCACTAATATTTTATTTATGGTATGAAGCACCAGAGGAAGAACAAAACTTTACTATGGTTATGGAAATGTTAAGAGCAGGAGATGTTAAAGAAGATGATGATATGTATTCATCTCCACTTGATTTGCTTTTTGAAAGACTAGAAGAAAAGAATCCAGAACATATTGCTTTGAAATACTACAAAGATTATCACTCTGGAAGTGCTAAAACATTAAAATCAATTCAAATAACATTAGCATCAAGATTAGAAAAGTTTAATTTAAGAAGTCTAGCAATGCTTACTATGACTGATGAATTAGATTTGCCAAGTTTAGGAGAGAAGAAAACTGCATTATTTGCTTTAATACCAGATAACGATACATCATTTAATTTTATAGTAAGTATTTTATACACTCAATTATTTCAACAATTATTTTATTTGGCAGACCATAAATATGGTGGAAGTTTACCTATTCCAGTTCATTTTGTAATGGACGAATTTCCAAATGTAAGTCTCCCTGAGGACTTCGAAAAAATTCTTTCCGTCATGAGGTCAAGACAGGTTTCAGTGTCTATTATTGTTCAAAATATAGCTCAAATTAAGGCACTTTTTGAGAAACAATGGGAAAGTATTTTAGGTAATTGTGATGAGTTTTTATATCTAGGTGGTAATGAACAAAGCACTCATAAATATGTGAGTGAACTTATGGGAAAAGAAAATTTAGATTTAAACACTTATGGTAAATCACATGGAAGAAATGGTAATTATTCAACAAATTATCAACAAACTGGTAGAGATTTAATGACACCAGATGAAGTTAGAATGTTAGATAACAAGTATGCAATTTTATTTATTAGAGGAGAAAGACCGATAAAAGATTTAAAGTATGATATTTTAAAACATCCTAACATAAGTCTTACTGCTGATGGTCATGCTCCATCATATGAACATGGAAAAGTAAATAATGCTATTGCAACTATAACTGTTGATTATGATGCAATAAATTATGATTTCAAAGATATAGAAGTAGTAGCAAATAATTATGAGGTAATATCTAGTGAAGATATGGAAAGTTATTTAAATAGAAAGAAAGGAAATGATAAAAATGAAGAAAAAAAATAAAAGTATAGAAAAGAAAATTAAAAAAGGATATAAAATTTATGTATTAGCACTTGTTGGAATAAGTAGTTTAAGTATGTTTACTCCAAATGTTTTTGCAGCTGATGATCCAATAGCAGTTGTAAACAATTTATCAGACTTTATATTCCAACTAACAAAAGTTGTTGGTGGAATTATAGCAGGATATGGAGTTGTCCAAATTGGACTATCTTTTACAAATCACGATCCATCACAAAGAGTTAATGGAGCATTGTTTTGTGTAGGAGGAATTATTGTTATGTGTGCTAAAGCTATACTTACAAGAATTGCTGGTTAAAAGTATGGGTAGAAGTTAATTTCTACCCTTTTACTTATTATTAGGAGGTGTGAAAATGTTAATATTAGCCAGTGGTAATTGGGTAGTAAATAATTTAGAAAATGCAATAGATACTTGGAATGATAAATTAAGTGAGATATGGCAAATAATTACACAATCACCAGAAGCATTTAAAGGTGGAACAATATGGCAAGTAATACTTAAAATAAATGGTGCAGTACAAGCGATAGGACTAGCATTATTAGTCTTATTTTTTGTTATTGGAGTAGTAAAGACTTGTAGTTCTCTTGCAGATGTTAAAAAGCCAGAACATGCAATTAAATTATTTGTAAGGTTTGCAATCGCAAAGGGAATAGTAACTTATGGACTTGATTTAATGTTATCTATTTTTAAAATAGTGCAGGGAGTTATATCAACAATAATGAAGTCTGCTGGTTTTGGGACTGTTACTAAAACAATTCTTCCCCAAGAAATAGTTAAAGCAGTAGAAAGTTGTGGTTTTTTTGAATCTATTCCATTATGGGCAGTAACATTGATAGGAGGATTATTTGTAACAGTATTATCATTCATAATGATACTTACTGTATATGGTAGATTTTTTAAATTATATTTATATACTGCTATTGCACCAATACCTTTATCAACAGTAGCAGGAGAACCTACACAAAGGATATGTGCAAGTTTTTTAAAATCGTTTACAGCAGTATGTTTAGAGGGAGCAATTATAGTATTATCTTGTATTATTTTCTCATTATTTGCATCAAGCCCACCAGTAGTTGATACAAGTGCAGCTGCAGTTACTCAAGTGTGGAAATATATTGGGGAACTCATCTTTAATATGTTAGTTTTAGTTGGAACTATTAAGATGAGTGATAGAGTTGTAAGAGAAATGATGGGATTATAGGGAGGCACTATGAATTATAGAATATTAAAAGTAAAGAATGACATTGAATTATTTTTAAAAGATAATATAGAACATCAAAATAAACATATTGATTATATATTGTTTAATCCTAAAACTAATGATACCTATGTTTTGGCAAGTGATGGATATGATGAGGCAATAGAATTTACTCCATATACTAAAAACGAAAGTGGTGGTTATACACAAGTACCAGAGTGGGATTATAACTTTGACTATTATATATATAACTATTTAGAGGAAGGTTTAAAAATAGGATATATGACTGATAATGTTCATTATTCTATTTGGAACTCAATAAATGAATTATATCCCACAGATATTGAATATAAAAATGGAGTTCAAGAATACCTGCAATATTGTAAAGATAATAATATTACGAAAGAATATCTAGATATTAAAACAGGACTAGATACACCAGATGTAATGAAATATTATAAAGAAAAATATGTTAAAACTTTTGATTACTGGGAAACAGATTATGGTGATTTAAGATGTAGTGCAATTCTTTATGAAAAGGGAAAATCTAAGGCATATATTATTGCTAGTTATGATGAAGACATAGAAAATGTAGAAGATTTAATTTATGAAGATTTTGACAAGTATTTAGAATTACCAAAGATAACTAGATGTTCTAAACTATTACAAAAAGTCTATGATAATGTTTGCGAGTCAAATGCTTCAATATGTTATATTTCAAAGGAATATTGGAATAAGTATTATACCAATTTTAATGATAAGGACATTGAAAAATTGAGAGAAGATATAAAAAAATATCATTTAGAAGATGTTATTACAATAAATGATTATGATTATAAAATTATAGGTTGGGGAGATTTAGAAACTAGATTTAATGATGATAGAAAATTAGAAAAAAATAAAAATAAAGATAAGGAGAGATAATTAAATGAATAGAAAATTAGATAATGGAATGTTTGTAGTTGATGTAGGTTATAGAAATGATATACCTGTTGCACTTGTGGAAAGACAATACAATAATATAGTTGAATATATAATTGCATTCAATTATGAAATTGAAAATAACAAAATGACTTGGGAATATGGATACTACTATGATAAAAATCTAGGAAAAGCTATGGAAGATTTTAAGAAAGTATTAGCAGGTGGAAATCTTGCTGATACTTTTTCTAATAAGAAGAGGAGTGATAAATCATGCAATACGAGATAAAAGATAATAAAGTAATTATTGATAAAGATACCTTTAATGAAGAAAATGAAATACAATATTTAAATTTTATTTTAGGTTATGATCTTCTTAATAAGTTTTATAAGGACTCCATATATACAGAATGTGATGTTAATTATGATTTTAGTGATTACTTATCAAGAAAGTTTATTAAAAGTGAAGAATATCAAAATACAAAATATTCTACATATGAAATGTTAGAGAAGTGGCTAAAAAGTAATATGAAAACAATAAAGAAAGAATATGAAGAATTTATAGGTAAAACAAAAGACATATATGTAGTTGGCAACTATATTTGCACAGTAGATGATTATAACTATGATAATCCTAAAGAAAGTATTGTTATGATTTATAAGAATAATAAAGATTATAGGAATGGAGATTATTTAGAACAAGTATCATTATCAAATGACAATATAAGAAAAAATATAAAAGATTATATAACCGACACTTATAATGTTAAAAATTATAAGGACTATGAGAGGTAGTATATGAGTAGAGAATTGTTTAAAAGTATGGTTTACAAAGATAATAAAGTTTATACAAGACAATGTAGTAATAATGTTTATCCTAAAAATTACGATAGAGAAGAAAATAAAGGACTTACTAGATTATATCAAGAAAAAGGACAACAAGATTTTGAAAAGTTCTTTATAACAAACTTGCTATTGGAAGGTACTGTAGAAGTATTAAATGGTAGTAATAATATATTAAGAAGATTAAACTATATTGCTAATTTATTATGGAAAGATAAAGATTTCATAAAATTAAGAAATAAAGAAGATGAGATATTTACTAAATCACTTCATGCTAAAACAGAAGAAGAAAAAAGTAATGTTCATATAGAATACAAAAAGATTAAGGAAGATATAGCAAACTATGTATCTTCCTTTTATGATAATCATACAAGTCTAAATAAAAATATAGAAAGGAGCAGGTAAATATGGAAAACAGAGGAAAGATTGAAATGATTAAAAATAAATATCCTGTAGGGACAAGAATTAAATTAAATTATATGGATGATAATTATTCAGTTCCAAGAGGGACTTGTGGAACTGTTGAATATGTAGATGATGAGGGACAAATTGGAATGAAGTGGGATAATGGAAGTTCATTATCTTTAATTTATGGTGTTGATAGTTTTGAAATTATTACAAATAAAGACTTAAATTATAATTCTAAAAAAAATAAAGATGAAAGGGGAAGATAGAATTGGAAGTAAAGATAAATAGAGAAATAAGAAATTACACAGAACATTTATTTTTTGGATTATCAATAAGACAATTTATATGTGCTATATGTGGTTGTTTGGTAGCAGTAGGACTTTATTTTATATTTAGTCCTATTTTTAATAAAGAGATTACTTCTTGGATATGTATTATAGGAGTCATACCTTTTGCAGGTATTGGCTTTTTTAAATACAATGGAATGAATTTAGAAGATTTTATTATCACTTGGATAAAATCAGAAATACTTATACCTAAAAAATTAAAGTATGTATCTGAAAGTATGTATTATGAGATGACTAAAAATATTGTAGAAAATAAAGCAAGGGAGGAGTTTAATAGAAATGATAAAATCAATAAATAATTTAAAGAAACAAGAAAAAGATAACTTTAATATTCCAAAGTCCATTCAACAAGTAATACCAATTCAAAGAATATGGACAGATGGTATATTTTTAGTTGGTAAGAACAAATACTCACAAACATTTAAGTTTAGTGATATAAATTATGCAGTAGCATCAAAAGAAGATAAAGAAGCAATGTTTTTAGAATATGGGGAATTGCTTAATTCCTTTGATAGTGGAGCGACAACTAAAATAACTATTGCTTTAAGAAGAATAAATAAAAAAGATTTTGAAAAAGAAATACTATTACCATTTAAAGAAGATGGATTAGATATTTATAGACAAGAATATAATCAAATGCTACTTGATAAAGCAGTAAATAGTAATGGAATGGTAAGAGAGATATATTTAACTATATCCGTGTTTAAAAGAAGTATAGAAGATGCTAGAAATTATTTTAGGAGAGTATCAACAGATATTGTATCGCATTTATCAAAACTAGGAAGTAAATGTATAGAACTTGATGCTAGAGAAAAGTTAAGAATATTACATGACTTTTATAGGATTGGAGAAGAAGTAAATTATAATTTAGATATAAAAGATTTTATGAAAAAAGGACATAATTTTAAAGATTATATATGTCCAGATGGATTTTCATTTAAAAAAGACTATTTTGAAATGGGGAAAAAATATGGTAGAGTTTTATTCTTAAAAGAGTATGCAAGTTATATAAAAGACTCTATGATAGCAGAACTTACAGATATGAACTCTAATATGATGATGAGTATTGATATTATACCAATTCCTACGGATGAGGCAGTTAAAGAAGTTGAAAATAGATTACTTGGGGTTGAAACTAATATAACTAATTGGCAAAGAAAACAAAATGCTAATAATAACTTTAGTGCAGTAATACCATATGATTTAGAACAACAACGAAAAGAAAGTAAAGAATTTTTGGATGACTTAACAACGAGAGATCAAAGAATGATGTTTGCTAATTTAACTTTGGTTATAACAGCAGATACTAAAGAAAAATTGGATGCAGATACAGAAACAATACTTATTACAGGAAGAAAACATTTATGTCAGATAGCACCTTTAACTTATCAACAAATGGATGGATTAAATACAGCACTTCCTATTGGAGTTAGAAATGTAAAAATATTAAGAACTCTTACAACTGAAAGTTTATCTGCTTTAATGCCTTTTAGAGTGCAAGAGATTATGGATAAAGGTGGAATATATTATGGCGAAAATGCTATTAGTCATAATTTAATAATGGTAAATAAAGAAAATCTACAAAATCAATCATCATTTTTGCTTGGAGTACCTGGAAGTGGTAAAAGTTTTAGTGCAAAAGAACTAATAGTGTTTTTAGCTTTATCAACAGATGATGATATTATGATTTGTGATCCAGAGGGAGAGTATTCAGCACTTGTCAAAGCACTTGGTGGGGAAGTAATAGAAGTATCAGCAAGTAGCAAAGACCATATAAATCCTATGGATATGGTAGAAGGGTATGGAGATGGACTTAATCCTGTTATTGATAAATCAGAGTTTGTTCTTTCACTATTTGAACAGTTAGACAAAGCCGGATTAGGTCCAAAAGAAAAATCTATAATAGATAGATGTACTCAATTAACATATGATGAATATCATAAAACCGGTACTATTCCGACTCTTATGACTTTAAGAGAAAAACTATTAGAGCAACCAGAAAAGGAAGCAGGAGCACTTGCTTTAACTCTTGAAATGTTTACTAATGGTAGTTTAGATGTGTTTGCTCATGAAACTAATGTAAATATTAGTAGTAGAATAGTAAGTTATGATATTTATAAACTTGGTAAACAATTAAAAACCATGGGACTTTTAGTTATAACAGATGCAATGATAAATAGGGTATCCGATAACTTTAAGAAAGGTAAAAGAACACATATCTTTATAGATGAGATTCATGTATTATTTGAAAATGAATATTCAGCAACATTCTTTAATAGTGCTTGGAGGCAATTTAGAAAAAGAAATGCTTATCCAACAGCAATAACACAAAATGTTCAATATTTACTAGCATCAGTAGATGCTACTACAATGTTATCTAATAGTGAGTTTATAGTAATGCTAAATCAAGCATCATCTGATAGAAAGGAGTTAGGAGATTTGCTTAATATTTCTAAACTACAAATGTCTTATATAACTAACTCTGATGCTGGATGTGGACTTATTAGATATGGTAGTAGTCTTGTTCCTTTTGTTAATAAATTCCCAAAGAATACAAAATTATATAAACTAATGACTACTAAACCGGGCGATTAGTATGAAAGAAATTAAAAAGAAAGAAAAAATAAAAGGAACAATAAAAACTCTTGATAAAGGTAAAATAGCAACAGATAAAGCAAAGTCTAACATAGTTAGTATTAAAGAACGAGGAGAGAATAGTTATGGTAATACTAATGAAAATAATGCAAATGAGTATGCAGTTAATAGATTAAGTGCTGGTGGAAAACTTGCAGTATATAATTCTAATAAAATTAAAACAAGAGGTAATGAGGCAGTAAGAGATACAAAAGATAATTTTATTAAGACAAAAAATAAGATTAAAACTATAAAATCTAAACTAACTGAAAAAAAGAATATTAAAGAAGTTAAGAAGAAGATTAAAACAAGTAAAAAGATTGTTAAAGATACTCCAAAAGTTGTTAAACAAACTGTTAAAACAACTGAAAGAGCAAAAATGTTAGCTGTTAAAACTGCAAAAACAACTTATAAAGGAATTAAAACAGCATTTAAAGCAACTGTATCAATGGTAAAAGGAATTATTGCTGGAACAAAAGCACTAATCTCTTTACTACTTGCTGGTGGTTGGGTTGCAATAATTATAGTTGTAATTATTTGTTTAATTGGTCTTATTTGTACTTCTTGGTTAGGAATATTTTTTTCTAGTGAAAGTACAGGAACAGTTCCTATGAGTAGTGTAGTAAAAGAAATAAATAAAGAAATGGCTGATAGGATAGTTGAGATACAAAACAGTAATATCCACGATGATTATAAAATAGAATCAGATCGTGCAGAATGGAAAGATATTCTTGCTATTTATACTGCTAAAGTAACAAAAGGTAATAATTCAGCAGATGTTATTACTATGGATGATAAGAAAAAACAAGAATTAAAAAAAATCTTTTGGGATATGAATACTATTAGTTATGAAGTTAAAGATGAAAACAATAATACAAGCTATGAAATAAGTTTTGATAATACACAAGATAAAATAACTAAAAAAGTATTGTATATAAAAATAACTCACAAGACAGTAGATGAAATGATGAATATGTATTTCTTTAATCCAATGCAAAAAGAACAAATTAAAAATGCTTTAAGTGATGAATATGCAAGTATGTGGTCATCAGTTATATATGGGACACCAGTTGGTAGCCCTGATATGGTACAAATAGCATTATCACAAGTAGGTAATGTTGGAGGAGAACCATATTGGAGATGGTATGGTTTTAAAGAAAGAGTAGAATGGTGTGCTGTTTTTGTCAGTTGGGTTGCAAATCAAAGTGGATATCTACAAGCAGATGTTATTCCTAAATTTTCTGGTTGTCAAACAGGAATTGACTGGTTTAAAGCGATGGGAGAATGGCAAGAAAAAGGATATACCCCTAAAGAAGGGGATATAATATTTTTTGATTGGGAAGTAGATGGAAAAGTAAATCATGTGGGAATAGTTGAAAAAGTAGAAAATGGTAAAGTTTATACAATAGAAGGTAATTCTACTGATGATACTTGTAGACAAAAAGTGTACTCATTAAATAGTAAAGTTATATTTGGTTATGGAACACCAGCATACTAAAAGGAGAGCTTGTTTGCTCTCCTTAATTTTTTTATTTTCAATACGAAATTTTATAATTTTAGATTGCTCGTATGATATAATAGATGTATAGTAGTAAATTTTATTTTTTAGTAAAATTTGCTTGGAAAAATTAATATTAGTACATTATACATAATATGAATTAAGTATTTTTGATGATATAAATTTGAAGATATAAAAAAACAGGCAAAATATTATTTGACAATAAATATATTCTAATGGATTATAGGAGGTTATAAAATGAGTAATGATGATAAAAGAGGAAAATTATTATCTGAACTTCGTAAAGGAAAAAATTTAACTCAAAGAGATTTAGGAGATTTAATAGGATATACTGATAAAAATATTTCAAAATGGGAACGAGGTATCTCTTTTCCAAATAATCCTAATATTATAAATAAATTAGCAGAAATATTTGAAATTAGTGTAGAAGAATTAATGTATGGAGAATTAAGAGGTAAAGCAAATGAAACAGAAATTCGAGAAAATTTTGCTAACCAATATAAAAATAATTACAATAAATATAAAAAAAATATTTTAATTATTATAATCTCGTTCTTGTTATTTGTAATTATTAGCCTAATATTAATATATTTCATTTATATTAAAAATTCTATATCTGTTTATTCTCTAATTATAGAAGATAATAATTTTGATGAATTAAATTCAACTATAGTTATAACTAATAAAATAAATATACTAAATTTTAATAAAATAGTTAATAACGATAATATTAAGTTATTAAGTTTATATTATGAAGATAAAAGTGGTAAGAAAAATGAAGTTTTTAGTGGGAAAAACGAAAATTATTATATTGAAGAAAGTAGAAGTTATGACGAGTATTTTTTAGATAAATTAATCAATAATAAAGTTTATCTTGAAGTAAGTTATGAGAACACTGATAGAATAGATGTTATACCAATAAGTGTTGAGAGAAAATATATAAATGATAACATTTTTCCAAGAAAGATTAATTATGCTGTTGATCCTAAAAATGAATTATCTAATATAGATTTAAATGAAAAAATCTCTTTATTAGGATTTGAAAATATAGATGGCTATTACGAAAAAAAGATAAATAGTTCTGCCATTATGAGATTTAATATTTATACAATGAATTTAATTGTAGAAGTAAATATTGCTGATGATTTTGTAAAGCTAAATAATAACTATTTTACTGATTCAATTTTATGTGAAAAAATTAACAAAGATGGTATGATTGAAAATAAAGAATTAAATATATTGAAAGAAAAAGATTGTGAAACAAAAAAATGTAGTTCTATCGAAGATTATGCAATGTATATAAATTATATAAAAAATAGGTTAAAGTGAGCATTCTACTACTTGTAGAGTGCTTTTTTTAAATTCTATGTTATAATCAACTTAAGGAAAGGTGAGATTTTGAAAAAGAAATTTATACTATTTGCAATTTTATTAATCAGTGCTATTTCAACAACATCTGTGTATGCACAAGAAAATTCAACTTTACATAAAACACAAAGTGGTATATCTATAGAAAATAGCGTTTACGAAAAACTATGTGAAATATATTCTAAAAATTATATTGAAACAATTAGCCAAAAAGAATACAAAATAATTACTTCTAATGATTTAGATGAAGTTAAAATTAATGAATATTACGATCCAGGGACAATAACAAGAGGTTCTTACTTTTCATCAAATGCTAAAACTATTAGAATAGTTAAAAATGGTAATTATATTACATTGATGGCAGCATGGAAAAATGTGCCAAATATAAAAAGTTATGATGTAATAGCTATAAGATTAGATAATGTTTCTTTAAATGGTGAATTTACATTTAAGCAGATGTATGTATCGAATGGTAAATTGACTGCTTCTTACGATAGTTATAAACAAAGCTTTTCTAATGGATTTGGTAGTTCTTTTAAAGTTAAAAATGGTAGTAGTTTAGAACTTTCATTAACTTTTATGGTAAGTGGAAGTGGTACAATTTATGGAAGTTATCAACATGCAAGTACGGCAGCTACATTGGAAGAAAGTAAAAAATATACAATTTCACATTTAGGATATGGCAAAGTTATTAAGTTTAATGATAATGTAAAAAAGAAATATGATGCTATGACTGGTGTTGATTTAAGTTTCTAATTATATAAGATTTTAATATTTTATATAGATTTTATATAGAATATATGTTTTAAAAATCCATGGTAGTTTAAAACATAAAAAGAGAGGAGAAATGATATATATAAATTAAAATATAGTAGTAGGTTGTAAAAGAATATAAAAAAATATATGAAAGGAAAAAATATGAAAAATAAAATATTAATATTTTTAGGTATTTTAGTGGCTTCAGTTTGTGGAATAACTTCTGTAAGGGCATCTAATTTATCTAATGATAATTATCAAAATTATCTAAAAAGAAATGAAAAAATGGTAGAACTTTCAAACAGGGTTGAACAAGAAATGCTAAAACATAGTATTACATATCCAGCATATTATGGAGGCATGTATATAGGTGTTGATGCTAAAAACTTGGTTTTACAAATTGTTGAGAAAAATATACCTGATGAAAAATCTAATGATTTTTCATCATATGATAAAATTATAAAAATGGACGATGCAATTATTATTGAATATGTTGATAATCCATATACAGAATTACAAAATATTTATGAACAAATAAACGATTATTACAAAAAAGTAAATTATGAAATTGCTAAAACAAACTTTAATGAATATGCTTCTCATTACATTGATGTTAAAAGTAATTCTGTAGTGGTGTCTGTTACTAATAACAGTGTTAAAACAAGTTTGGCTAATAATGAAACAGAAAAAACAAAATTAGAAACCAAATTCAAAACAAATGTACTAGATTCAAAAGTTATTAAGTTTGAACTAGGCCAAAAAATGGTAACTGAATCAACTGCTATAAAAGCAGGACAAGGCATAACAACTTTAGGAAAACCAAATAATTGTTCTATGGGCTATAGAGTAAAAGTAAATGGTAAAGCAGGATATATTACTGCTGGACATTGTTTTAATGGAAATGGTAATTCAGCAACTGGTGGTACTGTAAAAAAATATAATAGAGGTGGAAAAGTAGATGCTGCATTTGTACAAACTACAAATTCTTACGAACCTTTAAATAAATTAGCTCATCCTAAAAATGGTGTTACAATATTAAATAATAATGCTTGCCCAGTATTAAGGGTAGGAGGAACTATAGCTCATGATGGCATTTCTTCTGGATATCAATCTGGAACTATAATATCAACAAGTTATTCTGCTAATGATAATGGAATTGCCTATACAAATTTAATTGCAGTAAATTATGTATCTGCTGGTGGTGATAGTGGTGGACCTGTATTCGTTCCATCATCAAACGGCGAGGGATATGTTGCTGGAATACATATGGGAAGAATTAATAATACAACAAAGGTTGTTGTAAATGCAGATAATATATATGCTCTATTTGGGGATCAAAGATATTAAAATATTAAATTGTTTATAGTATATATATGATATTTTTGATTAAATAATTTAATTTATTTTCAAAGTTAATTGTTTAGGAGGTGTAATTATAAAAAAGACAATTTTAACTATTGTATTTTGCAGTATTGTAATTTTTGGGATATCTGGTTGTAAAAAGTCAAATACACTAGGAGGCGATGACCCTCTTGTAAATCATGCTGAAAATATAATGACTATATCAATGGGAAATAAAAATTGTGTACCTCTTCAATTAGCAATTTATGAAGATGGGGTTTATGAACTGTTTACAGCTTATAAGTCTTGTAAACCCGGAAAATTTTGTACTGATATGTTGTCATATTCTAAATCCATTAAGGGAACAACAAAGTATGATGTTTTAAAAATAATAAAAGAAAAAGGTGTTGAAAAAGACAAAGCACATTCTATGAATGATCTTCCAGAATATGAAATATATATGGGTAATTCCTATGTTGAAAAGGGATATGGATATTATTATACTATTGAAAAGGGACAGACTAATAAATCGATAGAGGAACTATTAAAAGAGATTAATGTAGAATTAAAAGTTTGTGCTGAACCAGAGTATATTGATTAAAGTAATTTATAATTATATACTTTTTGGTCAAGTTTATGTTAAACAACTTAAAGGAACAAAATAGATATTAATTTATTAGAGATTCACAATTAAGTGAATCTCTATTCAACTGTAAAAATTATAGTAAAATAATATAATACATTATGTATTGAAAATAAGTGAAATGGAGGAAAAAGATTATGAAACACATTATGTTGGTTGCTTTGATGTGTATAGGTGTGGTTTTAGGAATGACAGGTTGTGGAAAATCAAAAAATGAATTTGATATTGGAAATAAGTCTGATATTAAGATTTCACAAAATGATGTTACAATGACTATTAAAGATGGAACATTAACAAATAGCGGTGCAACTTTAATTTTAACTAATAATAGTGATAAAAATTTTCAATATGGAAATCCATATGAAATAGAAATTAAAAAAGATGGAGAATGGCATAAAATAAATGTGGAATTGAATTTTACTTTACCCGCATTTCACCTATTGCCAAAAGAAAGCAAAGAAATTGAACTTAATTGGGAAAATGAATATGGTAAACTTTCAAAAGGTACTTATAGAATCATAAAAGGAATTAATTATGAATACGAAGAGGGAAAATACAAATCTTTTAATGTAGACGTTGAGTTTACTATCAATAGAAATTAAATATAAATAGGAAAGTAATATTCGGTTATTGGAAACCTGCATACTAAAAGGGAGAGCTTTGTTGCTCTCCTTAATTTTTTTGTTTAGAAAGTAGGATTTTTTTACTGCTATTACTTAATTATTAGTTATTTATTACCATCTTTTAAAAAACTATAAATAACTGATAATTTTAAGATAATCCATAAAAATGCTCTTGTAGTATCCTTTTCATCAATTTCAGAAGAAAGCCCATACTCATTTATGATGTCATAATGTACAGGTAAATTTAGTTTTCTGTTATCGTTTCTAAATAATTTATTTAATAAATCATCAACTATATAATCTGCACTATCTTCTACTACATAGTATTTATTTTTATTATCTTGTTTGTTTGAATAACTAAAAAAGTCTAATATTTCATCAATATCATAATTATTATCTTTAATTAAATTATAGTTATTCATTTTTTTAATTTTAGATAAATAAAAGTTTATTGTATCTTCTATTATTTGTTTTTTTTCTTTACTGTTTTTTTTGTTAAAGTCTGGGATTACACCTAATAATTCATAATGATAAACAATACTTCTTATTTTTGAAATCCTTTCTTCAAAACAATTTACTACATTTGCTACTTCATTATCTTTAATTTCTTTTTTCATTAGTTTTAGCTCCTTTTATAAACATTACCTACTTTCTCACACATATTCCGTCTTTTTTCACTCTATATATTATAATATATTAGCCGTGTCTTACTACATAGTTGGTATGGTTAAATATTACATAACTTATTACAATAGTAGTAAGTTAAGAGCAAGGAAGTGATGATTATTAAGAGCAAAAATTATTATGAAAATCATGCTCGTAAGATTCTATCAAATAATATTGTCTATTTTAGAATTAAGAAGAATTGGTCACAAGAAGATTTTGCCGATGAACTTGGGACAACTCCTACTTATGTTTCTGGTTTAGAAAATGCTAAAAGAAATACGAGGATTGATTATATAGGTCATATTGCCGATACTCTTGGTGTTTCTATTGAAGATTTATTTATAGAAAGACCAACCGTAACTAATCACCGAATACCTAGACGATAAGAATGCTAATAGTATTCTTTTTTTATGTGCCAATTCCATTATAACACCAAAATTACAGTATTTCATTTGTTTTAATACTTTTTTTATGAATCTTGTTATAAAATAATAGGAAAACTAAATTATTGTGATATAATTAAATTGTAGATTAGGAGGTAAGATAGAATGAAAAAATCAGAAATGATAGAAGTTTTAGCAAATAAAACAGGATTAACAAAAGCAGATTGTGAAAAAGTTTTTAATGCAACTTTTGATTTATTTAAAGATGAATTAGCAAAAGGTGAAAAAGTTTCAGTTTCAGGATTTGGTGTATTTAAGATTTCTGAAAGATCAGCAAGAGAAGGAAGAAATCCTCAAACAGGGGAAAAAATTAAAATTGCAGCTAGTAAATCAGTAAGTTTTAAAACAGGTTCTGAATTGAAAACTAAAATTAACTAATATAAAACAAATTAAATAATAGGAGAATCTATAAGCAGTAATAACCTTTGTCATTACTGCTTATTTTTTTAGGAAGTGTGAGAAAAATGTAGAAAAATAAGAGCAGTCTTAATTAAATATATAAGTAGACAAGTGAAAATAGGAATTTTAAGCAGTACCACCCTAATTACTTATTGTATAAGTAATTAAGCATTGCTTTAAAGAGTGGTGGTGCTATGAAGATATACTATGAAATTATAGTAGTAAAAAAAAATGATTTTATAATAAAAGAGGATGTCAAAGATATTCGTTTATGGGATATTTTTGACATCTTTTTTTGTTTAATCAAAGCAAATAATTTTATTCGTGGACCTCCATATCAATTTGAATTTTAAAAATTTGAATTGATAGGAGGATAGAAATGCAAAAGCATTTAAATAGAAATAAAGATAAATATAATCCATATACATTGGATATTGATGAAGAAACAAATACTTATATAGTAGAGTTTAAGGATACAAAAAACATTATTCATAGAGTAGAAGTATCAGAGAAAGTATATGAAGCATTTGATAGATTTGAACTTGAAGATATTTCACAAATTCATAAAATCAAAAAATATATAGAAAGAAATGAAGTATATGAAGAAACACTCTTTCATAAGTCAATAAATGCCTCTATTTCAGTTGAAGATGAAGTAGAGAATAAATTATTAAGTGATGACTTAAAAAGTGCTATAAACGAATTAAATGATATTCAGAAAAGAAGAATACAAAAATATTTCTTTGAGAATAAAACTTATGAAGAAATTGCTAGTGAAGAAAACTGTTCAAAAGTCGCAGTAAAATACTCTATTGATATAGCTCTTGAAAAAATTTCTAAAAAAATTAAAATTTAGACTTAACTTTTTGCTTATAAAGTGCCAAACAAGTGAGAGGGAAAAATATTGTCCTTTCTCACTTGTTTCATTTTTTGAAACTAATTGATCTTTGACAATTTGGTTAATCACTTAACAAATACATTCTCATTACAACTGGAAACGGTTAGCACATTAGTAAGTACGCTTGTCGGTAAATACTTGACTATAAATATTAAGTTGCTCTTAATACTGCGATAACAAGTAATGAGTATAATGATACTTTTGAGTAGCCACAGACTCAATCAATGGGCTCAACTCTGTGAGAACCACAGAGAGGTGAAATTCCTATGGAACTAATTAGCAATTAGTCGTTTGTTAAGTCCCTGTATTAGGGGAGTGAGTATAATTCTAATACATAAATAAGAAAGGAAAAATAAAAAATGAAAGAAAAAGAATATAATATAAAATTTAAAAAAGTAAGTGAAAATGAAATAGTAGTAAGTGCTAAAAATAAGAAAGATGCTATGAATAAAGCAAGGGAGTTATTTAACTCTGATTTAAAGGATATAGATATAAATAATATTACTAAGTATTATTATGTAATTGAAATAAACAATAAAGAAATGTTAGTAAAGGTTAATAATGGAAAGATATAAGGTTATAGTAATAAAAAAATATGTCTTTGATTTAGATGGAAAAGATAAAAAAGGAGTAATGGAACAATTAGATTATATTGTTAATGAAACTAAATTACTTGATATGCCTTATGTTAAAAAAGATTTAAAAGTTAAAATTAAAAAAATAAGAAGAAAAATTAAAGGAGCTTAAAATGGAAAATATGTTAATTTATAGTGTTAAAGAAGTTGCAAAAATATTACATACTAGCCCTAATTATGTTTATAGTTTGATAGAAAAAGCATACTTACCAGCTATTAAGTTGGGTAGTGTTAAAGTTTTAAAAACTTCATTAGAAAACTTTTTAAAAGAAAATGAGGGAAAAGATTTTTCTAATTTATCAAATGTTGATAATTTGGATTTATCTATAAAAATCAAGTAATAAATGGGTAATGTCTATATACAAAAAAGAGGGAAGGTATATCAATATCAGTTTGCTATTGCACCTGTTAATGGTAAAAGAAAATATATAAACAAATCAGGATTTAGAACTAAGTCAGAAGCTATTGAGGCAGGTAATAAAGCATATAATGAATATAAAACAGCTGGTGTACCTTTTAAGGAATGTAATATATCTTATAGTGATTATTTAGATTATTGGTTAGAAAATTATTGTAAGGTTAATCTTAAATATAATACAATACAATCTTACAAATCACTAATAAATAAATATATAAAGCCAAAAATTGGAATGTATAAGCTTTCAACTATAACAAGTGTAGGACTAAATACATATATTAGTAATTTATGTGAGGAGTACGATTTTTCAAGATCATATTTTAAAAATATATTAAAAGTAGTAAAAGGATCTTTTCGTGATGCTTGTACTAAATATGGTCTTATAAAATATGATCCTGCTATACAATTAAGATTACCAAAGATGGATAAATATGAAGAAGATATTAAGCATTTATATTCAAAGGAAGAAATAGAAAGAATACTTGAAAGATTTAAAGATAATAGTCCATTTACTTGTGCCTTTTTAACATCTTGTTTTACCGGTATGAGAACAGGAGAAGTATTTGCATTAACTTGGGATGATATTGATTTTGAGAATAAAATAATTGATGTTAAACATAGTATCTATGATAAGCCAAAAGATATAAAAGGTAGATGGTATATAGGCACAACAAAAACTTTCAAAGGTAAAAGAAAAATATATATGAGCAAAACTTTATGTAATGCTCTAATAAATTTTAAGAAAAGGCAAGACTATATAAAAAAAATAAGTGGTTTAAATTATAATTATTATCATATAGAGGATGTTGTAAACGAGTATGGTAAAAAAATTGAACAAAGAATTGTTAAGAGTAGTTTAAGTGATATAAACTCCCAAAAAATTGATTTAGTTTTTGTTAAGGAAGATGGAACTTATGTTGGAACTGATTTAATAAATTATCCTTTTAAAATTATACATAATGAATTAGGAATAACAAAATGTAGATTTTACGATTTAAGAGGAAGTTATGCTACGACGATATTAAAGAATGGAACAGAATTACGAGATGTTGCTGATATATTAGGACACAATAATGTTGAAACTACTGAAAACTATTACATATCAAGCACTAATGATTCGAGAAAAGAAGCAACTGTTATTTTTGACAATGTTATGAACTCTGATGTTATAAATAAAATAATCAAATACGAGGTATAGCATTGTTTTTTCTTTGAAAAAAGTGTATAATAATATTAGTTAAATGTAGATGAACCACATTGTTTTATAACAAAACTGCAAATTTATGTTTTGTACATTTTACTATTAATGTTTATTATTATATAATGTGATTAAGCAAATGCAAACAATGTTTGTAATTTGTTTGTAAATCACAAAAAAAGATAATACTAATAGTACCAATAATACCATAAATAAAAACTGTTATTAGTCTAGTAAATAAAGAAATAACAATAGTTATGATAATATAATAAATACTATAAATACTAGAAAAAATAGTTCATGTGGTTCGGGAAAAAAATATAAGAACTGTTGCGGAAAGTAGTATAAAATAAGGGCTTAAACATTTTTGCGAAATTCAAAAAAGTGCTGAAAATGGCAAAATGTTTGCAATTTGTTTGCAAACAAAAAAATTTGAAAACAAAATGATTCAAAAGCCTTATAAAATAAGGAAATCTCTATACAAACATTTTTGCAAATAATATAAAGTTGGCATTCGTGCCAATTTTTTCATTTACTCAATTGTAAATGGATGAAAGATTATTATGGCTGATGTAACAGTTCAAAAAAGAGGAGAAGTATATCAATATAAATTTGAAATTGCTTCAATCGATGGAAAAAGAAAATTTAAAAATAAGTCAGGATTCGCAACAAAAAGTGAAGCATAACAAGCAGGTATTATTGCATACAATGAGTATTTGAATACTGGACATAGTTTTAAACCTAAAACAATGTCATATTCTGATTATCTTGATTACTGGATGAAAGAACATTGTGAAATAAACTTAAAGTATCATACAATTCAGGCATATCAAAATATTATAAAAAATCATATAAAACCTAAATTAGGTTTCTATATGTTATCTCAACTAACAACATCAGTTATTCAAGAGTTTATAAACAATATATATTTAGAAAAAGGATTTTCAAAGAATTTTCTAAAAAACATATTGAAAGTTTTAAAAGGTTCGCTGGGATATGCAACCGATGTTGTTGGATTTATTAAAGTAAACCCATCATTAAAGGTAAGACTACCAAAATATGATATACCTGACAGTGATCCTGTTTATATATTATCTAACGAGGAAGTAGAAAAAATATTAGAAAGATTTTCTAATAATCCTTGTGTATATTATGCATTTTTAACTGCTTATTATACGGGATTGAGAGTATCTGAAGTTTTTGGGTTAACTTGGGATGATATTGATTTTGTAAAAAGAACTATAACAGTTAATAAAAATATTTTAAAGAAAAATCAAGCAGGTGGAACAAAGAAAAGACTGATAAGTGGAAATTCTACAACGGTTTGGTATTTTGGTACTTGTAAAACAAAAGGAAGTTATAGAACTATTGAAATTGGAGATACTTTATTGAAAGCTTTAAAAAAATATAAAGAAGAACAAATACAGAATAGAAAAGATTATGGAGATACTTATATGAAACATTATAAGAAAATTGTAAATAATCCTTATAATAATAAACCAGAAATAAAGATAATAAATGCTTATGCAGAATTAGAAGTTCCATTAGAAGAAGTAAAGTTAGTCTTTTTAAAAAAGAATGGAGTCTTTGAAGGTACTGATAGTTGTAAATATCCATTTAAAGTAATTCATTATGAATTAGGTATTCCATGTAGATTTCATGATTTTAGAGATACTCATGCAACAAGATTGATTGAAGCAGGTGCCGATATTAAAGCAGTATCAAAAAGATTAGGACATAGCAATATAAGAACAACTTATGAGATTTATGTAAAGGTTACTACTAAAATGGAATCAGATACAGTAGAAAAGTTTGAAAGTATAGGACTTAATTTAGCATAATTAACATAAAAGAAAGGAGAGAAAAAGTGGATAATTGTAAGATATATGCTATTGCAAACCAAAAAGGTGGAGTTGGTAAAACAACTACCACTTTTAATTTGGGTGTAGCATTAGCAAAAAGAGGGAAAAAAGTATTACTAGTAGATGCCGATCCACAGGGAGATTTAACTACTTGTATGGGTTGGAATGATTTAGATAAAATACAAACTACATTAGCAGATGTTATGAGTTCTACTATTAGAGATGATAATATAAATATAGAAGAAGTAATATTACATCATAATGAAGATGTAGATTTAATACCATCTAATTTAGATTTATCACAATTAGAAGTAGGACTTGTTAATGTAATGAGTAGAGAAAGTGTTATGAGAAATACATTATCTAAATATAAAGATAAGTATGATTATATACTGATAGATTGTATGCCTAGTTTAGGTATGATAACAATAAACGCTCTTGCTTGTGCAGATAAAGTAATTATTCCAGTACAAACACAGTTTTTAGCAGCAAAAGGTATGGGACAATTTTTACAAACAATTTCAAGAGTAAGAAAACAAATAAATCCAAACTTGATGGTTGATGGTGTTTTGCTTACACTGGTAGATAAGAGAACAACTTTACCTAATCAGGTAAGATACGAACTTCAAGAAAGTTATGGGAGTAAAGTGAAGATATATAATACTCAAATACCTATGGCAGTAAATGTAGCAAAGTCAACATCTCATGGAGAAAGTATTTTCTCTTATGATAAAAATAGTAAGGTAGCAGATTCATATACCTTATTTGCAAAGGAGGTAATGGAGAATGGTAAAGAAAGAAACAAAAATGCCTCTACCAAAGATTTATCTAGATGATGATTTGTTTTCAACACAAGAGCAAAGAGATGATAAATTAAAAGAAAAAGTAGTAAATATAAGTTTAAATGATATTGATGACTTTCCTAAACACCCATTTAAAGTAATTGATAATGAAGATATGAAACAAATGGCAGAAAGTATTAGTGAAAATGGTGTATTAGTGCCAACATTAGTTAGACCAAAAGAAAATGGCAAATATGAAATGATTTCTGGTCATAGAAGAAAGTTTGCAAGTGAGTTAGCAGGATTAGAAACAATTCCTTGTATTGTTAGAGATTTAACTGATGATGAAGCTACTATAATTATGGTTGATAGTAATTTACAAAGAGAGAAGATACTACCAAGCGAGAAAGCATTTGCTTATAAATTAAAAATGGAAGCATTGAGTCATCAAGGAATAAGAAACGATTTAACTTCTGCACCACTGGAGCATAAGTTTGTTTCAAGAGAACAAATAGCAAAAGAAAATGGAGAAAGTAGAGAACAAGTAAGAAGATATATAAGACTAACTGAACTAATACCACAAATACTTCAAATGGTAGATAATGATGCTTTAAAATTATCTCCAAGTATGGCATTTAGACCAGCAGTTGAAATATCTTATTTAAAAGAAGAAGAACAAAAAGAACTTTTAGATATTATGGAATGTTTTGATTGCACCCCATCATTATCACAAGCACAAGATTTTAAAAGATTAAGTAAAGATAATAAACTTACAAGAGAGTATATGGAAACTATTTTAGAGCAGGAAAAACCCAATCAGGTTCAAACTCTAAAAGTAAATATGGAAAAGTTAAATAATGTACTCCCAACTAATTTAACAACTAATGAAGAAAAGGAAGATTATGTTGTTAAAGCAGTGAGTTTTTATGGGAGGTGGTTACAAAAGAAAAGAGAAAAAGAAAGCAATGAGAGATAGTGGGAGTATGTTTGCCAAAAAGTCCCCTCTTACAATCTCCCCTAAAAAAATACTAACTATTATTACTAACTGAAAAAAATAATTAGTAGATATGACAAAATAATGAAAATGTGCTACATTAAAACAAAAAAGAGGAGTGATGTGAGATGAAACTAATACGAATTTTCATAGCTTTTGTAGTTGTAAGTCTTGTAGTTGGAGTTGGTAGTGCTTTTAATGGTCAAAATATTCAAAATGAAGATAAAACTCAAATAAACCAAAATGAAAGCAAAAACCAAAAAGATAGTGGGGAAAATATTCAAAAAGATGATTTTGAAGAAAACAAGAATATTTCATCAGAAAAAGAAGTATCAACAAATACTGTGGAAAAAGAAAAAAATATACCAAAGAAAAAAACAAGTATTGTGCAAAAAGAAGAAAAAGCTACTCAACCAGAACAAAAAAAAGTTGAAAAAAATGTAATTGAAGAACCAAAACAAGAAGAAAAGAAAGAAATGACAGCTTGGGAAGAACTTGGAATGAGTGAAGATGATTATTACAATAAACCAGCATGGAGTTGGGCAAGAGTAGATTTTCCTGTTGAAAAATATGGAAGTGAAGAAGCTTGTTTCAATGCTTGTATTAAATATGGTGAGGAAAGCGAAATGGGATTTTCTTGTTCTACAATAAACAGTGCATCTGGTAGATATTTAGGAGAAATGATTAAATTATTTTAGGCACATAAGTGTCTTTTTATTTTTGAAAAGAAAGGAAAGATAAAAATGAATAAAACAAAGACTTTGTATGCTTTAATTGGCATACTTTTTTTTACGATATTTTTTGGTATTACAAAAGTAAATGCTGAAGAATATAAAGGTCAAGCTATTTGGCCATCTGAAAAGATAGCAAATATCTATATCAGAAAATATAGAGAAGATGGATACATTAAGTATCAACAAGGATCTTTTATAAGAAGAAGTGAAGATAATAAGTTTGTTTATTGTTTACAACCTTATGTGGATATAGACAATAACTTACCATACTATAAAATAGCTAGAAGTGATTTTGCAGTATATCTTAATATGACAGAAGAACAATGGCAAAGAATATCACTTTTAGCATATTATGGTTATCAATACAAAGAGAATGGTTATGATCATTCAGCGAAAAAGTGGTATGTAATTACTCAAGTTATGATTTGGAGAACAGCAGTACCAACATCAAGAATTGTATTTACTGATACATTAAATGGTAAAGATTTACCAAATAAATTTGCTAGTGAAATAGCAGAAATGGAAGATTTATTAAATAAGCATTATACTAAACCAAATTTTAATATTGATGGAGTTAAATTACCAATAGGTAAAAGTATGGATTTTACTGATACAAATGGAATACTAAATCAATTTACTATTTCATCAGTAGAAAATGGTGTAGCTAGTATAAATGGAAACACTTTAACAATTACATCTAATTCAACAGAAAATGTTAAAGTTAAATTGATTAAAAAATTGTCATATTGGTCATCTACACCAATCGTTTACTATTCTAATCATTCACAAAATGTTATGAGAGTAGGAAATGTTGATCCAATTCCAAAAAGCATAGAACTAGAATCTGTAGGTGGAAAAGTAGAAATCAATAAAGTTGATAGTGAAACTAAAAATAATATTCCACAAGGAAACGCCACGCTTGGTGGTGCAAAATATGGAATATACAACTTGAATAATGAAAAAGTAGGAGAGATTACAACTGATGAAAATGGGTATGGTATAAGTGATTATTTGCCTAGTTTAGGAGATTTTTATTTAAAAGAACTATCGCCTAGTAAAGGATATACTTTAGATAAAAATAAATATTCATTTATAGTAGATAAAGATAAGTTACTTGCTAATGTAGAAGTTTATGAAAGAGTTATAAAAGCAGATTTTACTTTATTTAAAACATTTGCAAGTGGAACAACAGGAATATTAAAAGGAGAACCTAATATAACATTTAATATTTATTTAAATGATTGTAATCCTAGACCACAATTAAGAAGTATTGAAAATAATAATAATAGATGTTTTGTTGAGTCTATAACAACAGATGAAAATGGATATGCAAAAACATCTCTACCTTATGGAAAATACACTATTTCACAGGAGAATAATACTCCTAATTATGAGAAAGTTGAGAATTTTGAGATAGAAGTAAATGAGAATACCGGTAATAATATATATAAATTATTAAGTAATGCTCCAATAGAAGCAAAATTAAAACTAATTAAAACAGATAAAGAAACAGGAGAAGTAATTACAAAAGCCGGTATTAAGTTTAAAATAAAAGATGCAAATACTAGTGAATATATTTGTCAAACAATAACATACCCAACAGCTAAAAAGGTATGTGAATATGAAACTGATGAAAATGGAGTGATTATAACACCAGCTAATTTAGTTGGTGATTTTCTTTTGGAAGAAGTAGAAAATCAAATTTTAGATGGGTATGTTTGGAATAGTGAGGCAATGCCAATTCATATTGGAGAAGGTAGCGAATTACTAGTTGATAAAGATTATGGTGCTTTATTAGTAGTAAAGTTTTCAAATGAAAGAGTTAAAGGAAAATTAAATATTACCAAATATGGCGAAAAGTTAATTATAGATAATAATACTTTTGGATACGAAAAGATATTATTAAGTGAAGTAGAACTAGAACTTTATGCAAATGAAGATATTTATATTGGTGGTAAGAAAAAGTATTCTAAAGATGAATTGATAACAACTGTTATTACTAACAATGGGAAAGCAGTTATTGAAGATTTAGAGTTAGGAAAATACTATATAAAAGAGAAATCAACTGATAATAACCATGTGTTAGATGAAAAATTATATACTTTTGAATTAAAGTATAAAGATCAATATACAAAAGAAATTGTTAAATATGTAGAATTACAAAACTACTATAAAAAAGGAACTTTAGAATTTACTAAAACAGATTTAGTTAGTGGTAAACCAATTCCTAATACTTTAATAGAAATCTATTCAGATAAAGAACTTGAAGATGGTACAATAGAATCTACTTTGATATTCTCTGGATTTACTGATGAAAATGGACAAATAATTATAAAAGATTTATTTATAGGAAAAGGACATATTATTGAAAAAGAAAGTGCAACAGGTTATCAAATAACAGAGGAAATAGTAGAGTTTGAAATCAAAGAAAATGGGGAAATTGTTAAAGCTAATTTAACTAATGAACAAATAGTTGAAGTGCCAAACACTATGGCTAATGAGAGTAAATTATACACAGTAATTAGTATTACTTGTATGGTAGTAGGAATGGGGGTATTTCTTTATGTTTCTAAAAAGAACAAGAAAAAATAAGAATATTGATAAAAAGGAGCAACTAATCAAACTAGTTGCTTCTTTCATTTTCTTAATTGGTTCTTTTATGTATATAGGTAGAATAGCATATAACTATTATGTTGAATTAAGAGATTACAATAAAGCACAGGAGTTTTTAAATATAGGAAAAGAAGAAGTTGAAGAAATTAAAGTAGATATTGATGAAGAAGAAATTAAAGAACAACCAAAACAAGAAGAAAAGAAAACATCTAATTATAACTATATAGGTGTTCTTGAAATCCCTAAAATAAACATAAAAAGAGGTTTTTTAAATATTAAAGATAAGGGGAATAATGTTAATAAAAATTTACAAGTAATAAAGGGTAGCGATATGCCGAATGTTAAAAATGGAAATCTTATAATTGCAGCTCATTCTGGAAATAGTTATATTTCATATTTTAAAAATCTACATAAATTAAGTAATGATGATGTTGCTTATGTTTATTTTAATAATATTAAATATACATACAAAGTTGCTGGAAAATATGATGCAGAAAAAAATGGTAAAGTAACAATACACAGAGATAATAAAAAGAATACTTTAACTTTAATTACTTGTAGTCAAACTGATAAAACAAAGCAAATAGTTTATATTTTAGAACTAGAAAGTGAGGAGAACTATGAATAAGTATAATTTAAGTCAAATAACAAAAGTATTAGAAAAAATATTTAAAGCAGGATTTAAGACTGAGAAAGATATTTTAAATATAAAACTAGATGATTTAACAAGAATACAAGATGTAAATGGTAATGAAATAATTATTTTATTAGATTTAAAGAAAGCAATTAAGAATAGACAAATAATTGCTTTTTTAAGTAATAGTGATGAAACAAAAGGAGGAAAAGAAAATGAATAATTATGAGTTTAATGTTAATTTGTATGAAAAAATGAAAATAACAGTAGTAGCAGAAAATGAAGAAGAAGCTAGAAGAATATTAAAAGATACACTAGATAGTATTACAGTTAAAGATATAAAAGATAAACTATCTAAAAATATAGATGTAGAAATAAAAGAAAGTAAAGTAGTTGAACAAGTATCTTTAAATAGAAATAAAGATAGGGGTGATGAAAGATGAATGAAATAAAAATATTAGGTAAAGTTATTAAGAAAGATGTATTTGATAATGAATTATTTACAAGATTTATTTTAGAAATACCTACAAAGATGAAAGTTATAAATGATAATAAGATTGAAAGAGTTAATAACTATATATCATTTATATTATTTACCCCTTGTATAAATGACTTCCCAGAAATAAATAAAAATACCTATATTGAAATTAGGGGAGAAATATTAGGAAATAGTAATAAAAGCGAAGAAATAGATGATTGTTTAGTAATATTTCCAAAAACAATTAGGAAAGGAGTGAAGATATAATGCCACATCAAACAAGAACACCATCTACACAATTATCATTATGTAAAGATTTATTTAATCAATTAGTTGGTATTTTAGATTTTAATATAAAAATGAATATTGAAGATGAAAAGTTTTCAACTACTGCAGAAAAATTAAAGAATAAATTACTTACATATTCAGTACCTAGAGTTAATAATGATGATATAGAATTTGTAGATGTAAGATTTTTTCCTAACGAAGCAAGTGATATGATTTGGCAATTATTATTACGAGCTGAAAAAAATGATAATGTAGAAGATTATTATAGTAAGTTAATTGAAAATAGAGAACAAAAAAAATAAAGAAAGAGAGGTAAATAAAAATGGCTACAACATTAGTAGATATTAAAGAAGTCTATAATGAAACGATTGCTGATATAACCTCTGATTCAAGAAAATGGCAATCGTTTTTAAGTTGTGCCTCAAAGAACTATAAGTATGATTTTGATGAGCAATTACTTATATATGCTCAAAGACCAACTGCTATAGCTTGTGCTAGTTATGATACTTGGAATAGTAAATTAAATAGAATAATTAAAAAAGGTCATAGTGGTATAGCACTAATAACTGAAAAGTATGGTAAACCATCTATAAGATATGTATGGGATGTATCAGATACTCAAAGTATGTATGGTAGAAAAGGTAAAAAGGTTAGAGTTTGGAATGTAGGAATAGCTTATCAAGATCAAGTTGTTGAGGCACTAGAGAATAGATATGGAGAACTAGAAAACAAAGATACTTTTATTGATAGTTTAAAATCAGTTGCGACTATTTTAGTAGAAGATAATATAACAGATTATATTGATTATTTACTAGATAATAAAGAAAACACAAGATTAGTAAATATAGATAATGATTTAATTATTCAAAAATATAAAAACTTACTTCAAAAAAGTATTGCGTATATGCTTATAAATAAATGTGTAGGTAATGCTGATAAAGAGTTTTTATATACTGATTTTCAAGATATTATAATGTTTCAAGATATAGAGAGTGTTGTAAGTTTAGGAACTGCTACAAGTGATATTAGTGAAATGACACTTCTTAATATTTATGAAACTTTAAAAAATATAAGAATAAATGAAATAGAAAAAATTCGTACATTTGATAATGATAAAAATATAGTTTATGATAAAGATGAATTAAAGGAGAGGAGTGAAGTAAATGATAACTTACAAAACAGTAGGAGATTACAAGATACCGAACTTGAAAGTGAAAGACAGAAACTTCAACATAGGGAAATATGGTCTTATGAGGTTGGATTACCTAAAAAGCAAGAAGAAACCTTTATACGAGCAAATGAAAATCAAGGATATACTAGCAGAACACCTATTGGAGATAGATACGACAGCCGAGATGAGAGTGAACTTGATAATGAAAGAATTGATAGCACAGGAGAATATAACAGAGAACTTGAAGATGGAAGATCAAATGAAGTGGACAGGACTAATGAACAATTTGAAGAATCAAGCAGAGGAGATAGTAATGAGGGAGTTAATCTTCAACTAAAACAAGAGAATACTAATAACAGTATTCTTTTTTCAGATAGTAGAAAAGATATTATTGAAAGTGAGTTAATAACTAATTTAGAAGATTTAGATGATACTAACTCATTTACTGTTGCAAGAGTTAAAACTAATTTATACAGTGTAGAACTTCATTATATAAATGGAATAGCAACAGTTGAACTAGGAACTAGAACAAATGAAGATACTTGGGAAAATGAAATATTAGAGGCAGACTGGTTTAATAAAGGATTATCAACAGATGCTTTATTTGATAAGCTAGAGAAAATATTTAATGATGAATTTTCTTCAGTTATTTATATGTATGATAAAAACGATGGAGAAATAGGATTACTTTATGATGTATTAAATAAATACAAGATAAATGATGTTGAACTAATGTATGATGATAAAAATAATCTAATTGCAATGGATGATGAGAATATTTGGTATGGTAAAGAATTTTATAAGTTTATATTTGATGAAGTTTTTAATTATGATAGCGATAATATTCCTACATTACTAAATGAGGAAGATTATAATAAATTAAAAGAATATGCTAATAAATATGAAAAAGAAGAAACTAAATTACCAACTGAAAAAGAAAAGATAATAATACCAAGAAGTGAAAAAGCACAGTTATCTTTATTTGCTACAAAAGAGCAAGAGTTTGCAGATGTTATAGTTGATATGTTTAATAATTGTTCTAAAGATACAATATGGGAAAATAGTTTTGAAATAAGAAAAGTAGAACTAGAAAAATGGGAACATATTAAGTCTAAAAAAAGAAATCTAACAATATCATTAGAAAGCAGGAACAATACTAATCATGATACTAGTTTTACATATTTTAATGCTGATAAAACAAGTGAATTAAGGTTAAAAGAACAAATAGAAAGTAATAAATTATTTAAAATGCTTGAAAAAGATAAAGACTTTGCTATTAGAGTTAATCCAGATAGTATATATGTTTATTATCATAATTTTGATGATAAAGTATTAGATTTAAGTGTTGATAAAGAAGAAGTATTAGAAGATATACATAATAAAGATAATACTTTAATAATTGATGATTTAAAAGAAGATAAAATAGAAGTACCAATTAAAAGAAAGCCAAGAGAGGTTAGTTATGTTCTTCATCCAGAAGTACCACTAGAGGATAGAATAAATTATAAGATACATACTGATTATTTAGGAGTGGGAACACCAAAGGAAAGATATAGAAATAATATTAAAGCAATAAATGTTTTAAGAAAGTGCGAGAAAGAAAATAGATATGCTACAAGTGAAGAACAAGAAATACTTTCTAATTATGTTGGTTGGGGTGGATTATCAGATGCTTTTGATCCAGAGAAATGGACAGATGAGTATTATGAATTAAAAGAACTTCTAACTGAAGAAGAATATAATCAAGCCAAAGAATCAACATTAACAGCTTTTTATACACCACCAGTGGTAATTAAAGCAATGTATAAAGCACTATCTAATATGGGACTTGATAAAGGAAATATATTAGAACCCGGTTGTGGTATAGGAAACTTTATTGGACTTTTACCGAATAATGATAAGTTGAAAATATATGGAGTAGAAAAAGATATAATTAGTGGAAATATAGCAAGACAGTTATATCAAAAGTCATCTATCGCAGTTAAAGGATTTGAAGAAGTAAACTATTCAAATTCTTTTTTTGATGTTGCAATAGGAAATGTTCCATTTGGAAATATTCCTGTAAGTGATAAGAAATATGATATGAGAAACTTCTTAATACATGATTACTTTTTTGCAAAAGCCATAGATAAAGTAAGACCAGGAGGAATAATAGCATTTATTACATCTCAAGGATTTATGGATAAAAAGAATGATGATGTAAGAAAGTATGTAGCAAGTAGAGCAGATTTAATTGGTGCTATAAGACTACCTAATAATGTATTTAAAGATAGTGCAGGAACTACTGTTACCTCAGATATAATATTTCTTCAAAAAAGAGATTCAATTACAGACATAATGCCAGAATGGATAAATATTGACACTGATGAAAACAATTTAAGAATAAATAAATATTTCATTGATAATCCTCAAATGATACTTGGAAAAATGGAACTTATATCAACACCATTTGGGGAAGAACCAGCATGTATTCCATTAAATGATATGAATTTAGAAGAAATGCTTAATAATGCAATACCAAATGTTAAAGCAGAAATAAAAGATTATAAGATTGATGATATAGCAGATAATGAAGATTTATCTGTTGAAGCTGATATGAATGTAAAAAACTTTTCTTATGCTTTAATAGATGATGTAATTTATTATAGAGAAAATAGTAGAATGTATCCTCAAAACTTATCAGAAACTGCTGAAAATAGAGTTAAGAATTTAGTTAAATTAAGAGATATAACAAGAGAAATTATTAACTTGCAACTAGATAATGCAAGTGATAATGAAATACAAGATAAACAAAAAGAGTTAAACGAATTATATGATAAGTTTGTTAAAAAGTATGGACTTATTAACAGCCGTGGTAATGCTAGTGTATTTTCAAATGACGGAAGTTATTTTCTTTTATGTTCACTTGAAGTTTTAGATGAAAATGGAAATCTAAAAAGAAAAGCTGATTTATTTAATAAAAGAACAATTAAACCTAAATCAAAAGAAAGAATTATTGAAAATGCAAGAGATGCTTTAATAGTATCAATGCAAGAAAAAGCAAAGGTTGATATATCTTATATGCAAAAGTTATGTGGATTAGATATAGATAAAATGCTTGAAGAATTAGAAGGGGAAATATTTAGAGTTCCTGAATATGGTAATCCAAATTATTGGGTTACAGCAGATGAGTATTTATCTGGTAATGTTCGTGAGAAATTAAAAGTAGCAAAGCAGTTTGCCTTTGAAGATAGTAGTTATCAAAAAAATGTAGAATACTTAAAGAAAGTAATTCCAAAAGATATTCCACCTACTGAAATAAGTATAAGAATAGGTGCAACATGGATACCAGAAGATATAATTACTAACTTTATTTTAGATTTAATAGATGCTAGTTTCTATGCAAAAAGAGATTTAAAAGCACATTATTCTGATGTCACAGGAGAATGGAACATTGAAAATAAGAGTTGTGATAGAAATACCATTGCAGTTACATCTACTTATGGAACTAATAGAGCAAATGCTTATAAACTAATAGAGGATGCACTTAACTTAAGAGATACAAAAATCTTTGATTATAACTATGATGAAAATGGTAAAAAAGTTGCAGTATTAAATAAAAAAGAAACAGCAATAGCTCAAGCTAAACAAGATAAAATTAAACAAGCATTTCAAGATTGGGTATGGAATGATCAAGAAAGAAGAGAAAGATTAACATATCTTTATAACGAAAAGCTTAATGCAATAATTCCAAGAGAATATGATGGTAGTCATATAACATTTGATGGAATAAATCCAGAAATAACATTAAGACCACATCAAGTGAATGCAATAGCAAGAGTTTTATATGGTGGAAATACTTTACTAGCTCATGAAGTTGGGGCTGGTAAGACTTTTGAAATGGTAGCAAGTGCTATGGAAAGTAAAAGATTAGGACTTTGTAATAAGAGCTTGTTTGTAGTACCTAATCACATAATAGAACAATTTGCTAGTGAGTTCTTACAACTTTATCCAAGTGCTAATATACTTGTTTCAACTAAAAAAGATTTTGAAACAGCAAATAGAAAGAAGTTTTGTTCAAGAATTGCTACTGGAGAGTGGGATGCAGTAATCATAGGACACTCTCAATTTGAAAAAATACCAATGTCTATTAAAAGACAAGTTGCCATATTAGAGCAACAACTACAAGATACATTAAAGGGAATAGAGGATTTAAAAAATCATAATGGAGAAAGATTTAGTATTAAAGCATTGATGAAAACGCAAAAGTCTATTGAGAAAAAATTAGCTAATCTAAATAGTACATCAAGAAAAGATGATGTTATCACTTTTGAAGAATTGGGTGTAGATAGATTATTTGTTGATGAAGCACATTATTATAAAAATTTATATCTTTATACTAAAATGAGAAATGTAGGAGGGATTGCTCAAACAGAGGCACAAAAGTCTAGTGATTTATTTATGAAGTGCAGATATTTAGATGAAATAACTGGTGGAAAAGGAATAGTATTTGCAACTGGCACACCAATTTCTAACTCTATGGTGGAACTTTACACTATGCAAAGATATTTGCAATACGATAAACTAATAGAAAGTAGGTTACAACATTTTGATGCTTGGGCTTCAACTTTTGGAGAAACAGTAACTGCAATAGAACTTGCACCAGAGGGAACTGGTTATAGAACTAAAACAAGATTTGCCAAGTTTTATAACTTACCAGAGTTAATGAATATGTTTAAGGAAGTTGCTGATATTAAAACATCAGATACATTAAATTTGCCACTACCTAAAGCAAATTATGAAAATATTGTAATAAAACCAAGTCAAACTCAATTAGACTTAGTAAATTCATTAGGAGAACGAGCTGAAAAAGTAAGAAATAGAGAAGTAGATTCAAAAGAAGATAATATGCTTAAAATCACTAATGAGGGTAGAAAAATAGCACTAGATCAAAGACTAATAAATGAATTATTACCAGATTATGAAAATAGCAAAATAGATACTTGCTCACAAAATATTTATAGAATATGGGAAAAAACAAAAGATAAAAAGTCAGCTCAATTAGTATTTTGTGATTTATCTACTCCAAAAGGAGATGGCTCATTTGATGCCTACACTGATTTAAAAAATAAATTAGTAGAAAAAGGTATACCAGAAAATGAAGTGGAGTTTATTCATAATGCTAATACAGAATTACAAAAACAAGCATTATTTGCAAAAGTAAGAGCAGGACAAGTAAGAGTTTTAATGGGTAGCACAGTTAAAATGGGTGCAGGAACAAACTGCCAAGATAGACTAATAGCACTTCATGATTTAGATTGTCCGTGGCGACCTAGTGATTTAATACAAAGAAGTGGAAGAATTATAAGACAAGGTAACCAAAATAAAGAAGTATATATTTATAGATATGTAACAGAAAAGACATTTGATGCTTACCTTTATCAATTAGTAGAGAATAAACAGAAGTTCATATCTCAAATAATGACATCAAAAACACCTGTTAGGAGTGCTGAAGATATAGATGAAGTAGCACTTTCTTATGCAGAAATAAAAGCACTTGCAGCTGGTAATCCATTGATAATTGAAAAAACTGAATTAGATACTCAAGTATCAAAATTAAAACTTTTAAAACAAAGTTATCTAAATGAACAATATGATTTAGAAGATAAAATTAAAAAGAAGTATCCTAATAGAATAAAAGAATTAGAAAAAAATATTGAAAATTATAAAACTGATATTGAATATCTAAGCGATAATTATAGTAATGAAGATAGTTTTACTGGTATGACTATCAATGGGATAACATATTCTGAAAAACAAGATGCTGGTGCTAAGATAATTGATGAATGTAAAAGTATTATAAGTGATGAAACAAAAGAGATAGGAGAGTATAAAGGATTTAAAATGGAGTTAAAGTTCTTTGCATTTATGAAAGAATATAACTTAATTTTAAAGAGAAATTCTACTACTATTGTTAATTTAGGAAATAGTGAACTTGGAAATATTACAAGAATTGATAATGCACTAGATAATATATCAAGTCATTTATTAGATTCACAAACAGAACTTGAAACGATAAAAGCTCAACTTGAAAAAGCAAAATTAGAGTTTGGTAAACCATTTAATCAAGAAGTAGAATTAAAAGAAAAACAAAAAAGATTAAATGAAGTTAATAGATTATTAAATATGAATGAGAAAACTAATGAAATATTAGATGATGATGTAGAAGAAGTAGAACAAAATAGGCAAATGTATAAAAACAGCTACGAAAGATAATTTGTACATTTGTTAAATGCTCTTTATAGTTTTATAATGCTTTATGAAAGGTGGAAGTATTGTGGATGTAGAGAGAGTTAAAGAAAGAAACAAAAGAGTTGCTAAAGCTAATGCAGAATTAAAAAAGATAATTTCATATAATGTTAGATATTACAGAACTATAAGAGGAATGAATGAAGATGAATTAGCATCATATCTTGGTAAAAAAGGACAATATATTAAAAAGTTAGAAAATGGAGAGTTAAAAGCTAATCCTCCTATTGATACGATTGATAAGATAGCTTGGGCTTTAGGTGTTCCTTTTGTTGCAATAATTAAGGATAGGAATGAAAAAAATGAAAAAGATAAATAGTTTTTTTAAGACAAGTTATGAAACTTTTGGATATTTTGTTTCTGATATGCAGTTAGATTTACAAAAGAAAAATAAAGTATATTCTAAATTAGAAATGAATAATCAACAACTTTTAAAAAAATATTCTAATGTAAATAAGATACTTGAAAGTACAAATCCTAATAACTTAAATAGTAAAGAATGTCTAGCTCTAATAGAAATACTAAAAAATCTTTTAAATCAAAAGTATATAGAACTAGAAGAAATGTTTTTTAAAGGACAATATGAAATGTTATATACATTAAATAGAATGAATTATTTTGATAAAGATATTGACAATAAAGGTTAATATCTTTTTAGATTGGAGGAAGAAAATGAAATCAAATAAAACATTATTAGATGAATTAAATAATAAATTAGAAAAAGAATATAATGAATTTATTCAAGAAATAATAAAATTAGATCCTTTAAGTATTATAAATAAAACTTATGAAATAACTTTAAAGCAGGAAATTAAAGATTTATATGTTGATAGTGATATTCTTGATAGATATGAAATTAAAGCACTTCTTGAAAGAAATAACACATTAAAGTATCTATATGAGTCATGGCTTGAATATGATTTTGATATTCATAAGGAAGTAGAAGAATTAGTACAAGAAGATATAAATGAACTATGTAGGGAATATGTTGATAAACAGTTATTAAATTGTAAAGATGATAATAAGTATATTATTATTAGTGACACATTAGAAGAACTAAATAATTATGATTTTTGTTATCATTTAAAACAAAAATATGGACTAGGAAAGTATGAAAGTTTTAGTCCATTATTAGTTAAAGAAATACTTGATAGTGGTGGAACAAGATATTTATATGATTTTCTTAATGAAGTTAAAGATAAAGAACAATTAAAATATTTAGTAGATATAAATACCTTTAATAGTAATTTTTATAATAATATTGAAGAAAAGATATTACCTATTTTAAAAGAAACTATAACAAGAGAGAAAAAGCAAAAAGATAAAGAGGAAAGATAATGGCATACTTTACTCAAGAACAGATAGATAAAGCAAAAGAAATAGATGTATTATCTTATTTACAAAATAAAAATCCAGATGAATTAGTATATGAATCAAGAGGTACATATCACACAAGAACACATGATAGTTTAAAGATAAGTAATGGTAAATGGTTTTGGTTTTCAAGAGGAATTGGTGGGATTACAGCACTAGAATATTTAATACAAGTAGAAGAATATTCATTTACTGATGCAGTAGAACACTTAATTAACCAAAAAGGAATAGAGAAAAAATACATACCAAAGATAGAACTGACTGAAAAAGAAAAAATAAAAAAGTTAGTTCTACCGAATAAATCTAAATATAATGATAGAGTAATTACTTATTTAACTGATAGAGGAATAAGTAAAACTATAGTAGAAGAATGTATAAATAAAGGTTATATTTATCAAACTTATCCACATAATAATGTAGTTTTTGTAGGATTTGATGAAGAAAATAATCCCAGATATGCAGGTATTAGAGGAACAAATGCAAGTAGATATATGTGCGATGCTTATGGTAGTGATAAAGCATTTTCTTTTAAATTAAAGTCAGTTATTCCAAATAATGAAGTTCATATATTTGAAAGTGCTATTGATTTATTATCTTATGCAACCATAAAAGAAATGAAAAATGAAAAATGGGATGAAGAAAATTTATTATCTCTAGCAGGAGTTTATCAAACTTCAAAAGATGTAATAGGTAGTAAAGTGGCTAAAACAATAACAACTTATTTAAAAAATAATCAAAATATAGATACAATTATAGTGCATTTTGATAATGATAATGCAGGAAGATTAGCAACTAAAGCATTAGAATATTCTTTATCAGATAGTTATAAAATAATTGATGCTCCAGCAGAAAGTGGAAAAGATTATAATGATTTTTTATGTAATTTAAAAAATATAAATTGGAAAAGTAAGTATCAAGTTAAAGAAAGATGAAAAAGAAGTCTTGGTGCAGACTAAGACTTATGTCTTAGCCAGCACTGCAAATGTCCTCCTAACATTTGCTGATAGTTAGGGAAACCCTAAAACCCTATTTTGATATGTAAAATTCATTTTATAAAAGAAAATAAAGAAAGTATGGTATAATTATATATAGAAACGACAGATAAATAGTAATTTGTTGAAATGGAGGATTGAATATGAAAAAAATATGTATTAGCGTAGGAATTGTTTTGATAGGACTTATTGCAATGGGAATTATAACAAACTATATAGATAGTGGTAGAGTAACAACAGGACATGAGCCAAAATATTGTATCAAAATAGTTAATAATGATGGCAGTAAAGTGACATATTGGGGATTAGGTTATAAAGTTATTAGATATGTTGGAGTATCACCAAATGAACCTTATGAAAATAATATTGGCGTTAAAATGGGTAGTTGGTTTATGAGATATGAACTAGAACAAAAACTTAGTGCAAAAGAAATCAATAATTATATTATTAATTATTTAGAAGATAATAATGATATATCTAATTTTGCATTCAATTATGTTGATGATATAACTAATAAAGTAATAGTTGGTTTAATAAATAATAGTAAAGAAGAACAAGAAAAGTTTATTAAGAAAGTATTTATTGATGATGAAGCAAAAATATTAGATGCTATAAATAATCAAGAAATAATAAAATTTGTCGAATCTAAAGATGTTTTTGAGGGAAAAATCATTGTTGCAGAAGAAAACTATATAACTGTTGAAGTATTAAGAGATAGTAAATCATTTAAAGTGAAGGATAAAGTAACAATGAAAATATCAAGGACAACAAATGGTACAAATGATTATTATGTAGTAAATAATAAAGTAAGAGTTACATTTAGTGGTTTAATTGAAGATTCAAATCCACCACAAGTCAATGCAGTAAATATAGAACTTATATCGTAATGCAAATTACAATTTAGTAATTAGTTAAAAAAATAGTAATTTGAAAGTGAGTTGACTATTGATGACTAACACAAATTTTGTAAGTAATAGTTTAAAAGAAAAAGGTTTATATCCTAAATCTGAAAATAAACAATTCGGACTAAACATATCTTTAACAAGTAATAAAGAATTGATAATAAATGGAACAAGCGAGGATTTTATAGAATTGTCAGATTTACTTGTTTCATTGGCTATGTCTAAAACTAATGATCATCATCATATTGATGAACTTACTCTTATAAATGATAATTCTTCAATAAAAGAGATAATTATCGAAAAAAAATAAATTACAATTTAGGAGTATGATAAAGTGGAAAAACATACATTTGAAGAAATAAAAGAATTACTATTAAAAAGTATAAATGAAGATGATTATGAATCTGAATTAACTATTAGATTTATAGATAGAGATAGTGCTTATATGATAATTATTTATGATGATTATTGTTCTTTTCAAAGATGTGATGGTGGATTAACTGGAGAAAAAAAATATCAAACTTTAGATGAAATGTACAAAGCACAACAAATAGATAACATTATATTGGAAAGAGATTGGGACAAAATTATAAAATTTGACAGTATTGATTTTGAAGCATTGGGTTATTGGAGGTAATTACTAAATTACAATTTAGTAATTAGTTAGATAAATAGTAATTTGTATGGAGGATTTTATGAAAGAAATTTTAAATAGAATAAGAACTCCTGATAAAAATATGAAAATAGAAAACAAAATTTTAAATACTTTTTTAATCTTTTTATTAGGAATAATATTAGGCATATTTTCTAAATGGTTAGATAATATGAGTATTGATGATACAATATGGTGGCAAAACATATTAGGAATATTAGATTTAGGGAATGTATTTTCTTTATTTGGAATATGGTTGTTTATTGCTATAACAATATCTGTATTTAGTAAAACGTCATTAAGAGCTAGTTTAAATGTATTTTTATTCTTTATAGGGATGACAACAAGTTATCATTTATACACAATCTATTTTAGTGGCTTTAATCCCATGAAATACATGATGATATGGTATGGTATAACATTGATTTCTCCGTTACTAGCTTATGTCTGTTGGTATGCTAAAGGTAAAAACAAAGTATCGATGATAATAAGTAGTCTAATTCTTTCAGTAATGTTTATATCGTCATTTCACATTGGAATATGGTATTTTGATTTAAAAAGTATAATTGATTTATTGATTTTTATAGGAACAGTCATTGTGTTATATGTGAATCCTAAAAATACTATTTATAGTTTAATTATAGCATTGGTCTTGTCGTTTGTAGTTAATGCTATATTATAATACAAATTACAATTTTATAGTTTGTTAAAAATAGAAAATTGGAGAAAATAATGAAAAAAAGTGAATTTAAAAAAATGATGAAAAAAGAAAATAAGGCATTTAAGAACTACTATGTTTATGAAATGATCCTTATATTGTTATTAGCAATTATAGTTATACCAAATATTATATTAACAATAAATAATATGATCCCATTTAATATAACAATCATTAATACACTTTTAATTATTATTGTAGCACTTCCTATTATAGTGCTTGATATAAAGAATGATTTAGATATTAAAAGTATGCATCAATATTATTTAAAGGAAAAGAAAATACCAGAATACAAAGATAAAACAAAAAATTTAAATGTATGTTTGATAATTAGCATAGTAGTTTTAATTGTTTGGGCTATTATAACAATACCAAATATTACAAAAACTGAAAATTTAAGTGAAATTGAAAACACATTGGTCATTACTACTAATAAGGGTAATAACATTGAAACACAATATGAAATGTTTGATGGATTTAAAATAAAGATTCCAAGTGAATTTAAAATAATGAGTGATGAAATTGTTAATGTTAAATATCCAAATGGAAATGCTCCATCACTTGTTTATACAAATGACAAAACAACAATTAATGTAGCACTGGTTATGAATGATGTTACTATGAAAAATAATCAGATAGAAGAATATGTCAAAACAATGGAATCGACTTATAAAAATTATTCAAAAGATGTAAAATTAAATTTTTGGGAAAGAAACAATCATAAAATTGGTGAAATGGAATTTACAACACAAGGATCAGATACAGAAATCTATAATCATATTATTGCATTTTCTGTTAATGATAAATTAAGATTAGTTAATTTTAATTGTACTAAAGAACAAATGAGTGAATGGCAAAAAGTTAGTAAATTTATTATGGACTCAATAATGTTTGAGTAATATAGGAGGAGAGAAAGATGAAAAAGAAATTATTTGCAATTTTACTTTGTGGGGTTATGGCTTTAGGACTTGCTGGATGTAGCAATCCAGTTAGTGATTCTAAAAAAGAATTAGAAGATGCTAAAAATGATTTAGAAGAAACTTATAAAAAATATGGATGGGTTGAGAAAGAAACTGTAAATACTATTCTTGCTAAATTTAATACTGAAATAATGGATGGTGGATTAAATACACCTGCTAGTGATGATTATATGGTTGTGGATAATGGTAAATATTGGTTTGCACTAACTGATGATGTTGCATTCTACCTAAAACCAGTTGAATCATCTGGAAATAAAGAAAAAGATATTCTTGATATGAGTGCTATTTATATGGATAATGACAAGTATGATGAAACAACCGCTATAAAGTATACAAAACTTTTGATTAAAGCCAACAATGAAGAAATTACTGATTCTGAAATTGATGAATTATTAAAAGAAGCCAAAGAAAAATCCTCTGCTAAAGAAACTGCTAATAATGGTAAAGGTATTTCAGTAGGCATATCAAATGCCAATGATCATTATGAATATCAAGTTATTAGAGTATATAAATAATCATAAATTACAATTTATAAATTAGTTGAAAGCTATGATGTAACAGTGTTTAATAGATATGTTAAAATGCATTGCTTGTAGCAACAGGGTATTTGTCATACAATTTATTTAATGAAAGGAAGAAATTATAAATGTTAAAAGATAATTTAAAAACATTAAGAAAAAATAAAGGACTTTCTCAAGAAGAATTAAGCGTTAAATTAAATGTTGTAAGACAAACAGTATCAAAATGCGAACAAGGATTATCTGTTCCAGATGCAGAAATGTTAATATCTATATCGGAAGTATTTGATACACCAGTTAGTACAATTCTTGGAGAGAACATTGATGAACAGGAAAAAAAAGACTTAAAGGTAATATCAGAGAAACTAGAGGTTATTAATGAACAACTATCTAAAAAACAAAAGCAAAAAAGAAATATATTTGTTAATACTTTAATAATAGCTGATGTTTGTTTGATTTTATTATTTATCTTATTAGCACTGTTAGGTAGTCCATATCAAAATTGGGATTATAGTAATCCAGAATGGGCAGTTATTGGAACTATATGGCATTCATTTGAGTGGGTATATTTTAAAGTAGCTCCATTTATTGTTGTTGTTATAACGGTAATTGGAGTAATACTTGTTAAAAGAAATAAATAATAGCAAATTACAATAAGTAGGGTAGATAACCAGTTGAAATTATCTACCTTTTATTATATAATCCTAACAAGAATTAGTAATTTGAAAGAGAGTTATATAAAAGATAAGAAATAGTATTAGAAAGAAGGGAAAGAATATGTGTACAGCAGCAACTTATAAAACGAAAGATTTTTATTTTGGAAGAACATTGGATTATGAATTTTCATATGGAGATGAAGTAACAATAACACCAAGAAACTTTGAATTTAAATTTAGAGAAGTAGATGACATTAAGAGTCATTATGCGATAATTGGAATGGCATTTGTTACTGAAGATTATCCATTATATTACGATGCAATAAACGAAAAAGGGTTAGCAATAGCAGGTTTAAATTTTGTTGGAAATGCTCATTATAAAGAAAAACAGGAAGGAAAAGATAATGTTGCTCAATTTGAACTGATACCATGGATTTTAAGCCAATGTTCAAATGTAAATGAAGCTAGAAATTTGATTGAAAAAATGAATGTGTTAAATACTCCATTTAGTGATAAATTACCATTAGCTAGCTTACATTGGATTATTTCCGATAGCACACAATCAATAACTGTAGAGTCTGTTATTGATGGAATAAAAATATATGATAATCCAGTAGGGGTATTAACTAATAATCCATCTTTTGATAAGCAAATGTTTGCCTTAAATAATTATATGTATTTATCACCTAAATCTCCAGAGAATAAATTTAGTAAAGAATTAGATCTAAGTTTATATAGTAGAGGAATGGGAGCAATAGGTCTACCAGGTGATTTATCATCGCAATCAAGATTCATAAGAGTAGCGTATACTAAATTAAATTCTTTTTCTAAAGAAGATGAAAAATCAAGTGTTAGTCAATTTTTTCACATTTTAGGTAGCGTTGATCAACAAAGAGGATGCTGTGATTTAGGTGATGATAAATTTGAAATAACAATTTATACATCTTGCTGTAATGTAAATAAGGGAATTTATTATTATACAACATATGATAATCATCAAATAACAGCAGTTGATATGCACAAAGAAAATCTAGATAGTAATGTACTTATTCGTTATCCTTTGATAAAGGAAGAACAGATAAGAACTCAAAATTAATGTTTATTTATAAAGAAGATAAAAGTATTACATATAAAAATGAATTAGTATGAGGAAAAAAAATATGTGGATGGCAGTAAAAAGAGGAATTGTTGTAGCAATAGGTTTATTAATACAAATTCTATTAACATTATTTATATATTTAAAATTTGGAGAATTTATAAGTATTATTCAAGTAGTTTATGGTTTACTTAGTATTATAATTGTTTTAATGATTATCAAGTATAGTAAAAGATTAAGTAGCGATTTAATATGGATATTACTGATTATGCTTTTTCCATTAATTGGAACACTTCTATATATCATACTTAGTAATAATATGAAAAGAAGTAAAGTTTTAAAGAATATTAATGAAAATATAGAAAATGGTCAAAAATACTTAATACAAGATGAATTTATAAAAAAAGAAATCGATACTAAAAATTTAGGACAATTAAAATATATAAGTGAATTTGCAGGATTTCCTGTAACGAAAAACAATGAGATAAACTATTATTCTCTTGGTGATGACGTTTATCCTGTTATGTTAGAAGAACTAAAAAAAGCCAAAAAATTTATTTTTATAGAATATTTCATTATTAATAATGGTACTATGTGGCAAGAAATTTTAGATATATTAAAAGAAAAAGCAAATTCAGGACTAGATGTAAGAGTATTATATGATGATATGGGTTCTTTTGCTATGCTATCTAGTAATTATCCAAAGTTACTGGGAAAATATGGAATAAAATGTATGCAATTTAATAAATTATCGCCATTTGCAGGTATTATTATGAATAATAGAGATCATAGAAAAATGATGATAATTGATGGACATACTGCTTTTTCTGGTGGAATTAATATTTCAGATGAATATATAAATATAAATAGTAAATTAGGAGTATGGAAAGATAATGGAATTAGGATAAAAGGTGAAGCTGTTTGGAATTTTACTGTTATGTTTCTAGAAATGTGGAATTCATTTAAAAAAGAAGATAATGATTATAATAAATACAAATATAATTTTACTGAAAAGTATAAGGAAAATGGTTTCGTTGTACCTTATGGGGAAAGTCCATTAGATGATGTTATAACCGGCGAAGATATTTATCTAAATATTATCAATCAAGCGAAAAAGTATGTTTATATTTATACACCTTATTTAATTATTGATACAGATATGATAAATAGTTTAATCTTAGCTGCAAGAAGAGGAGTAGATGTCAGAATTGTTGTTCCTGGAATACCCGATAAAAAAATTGTATATGATTTAACCTCTTCTTATTTTTATACATTAATTAAAGGTGGAGTAAAAATTTATACTTATACGAATGGTTTTGTACATAGCAAAGTATTTTTATCCGATGATGAAATAGCAACTGTAGGAACAATAAACTTAGATTATAGAAGTTTATATTTACATTTTGAATGTGGTATTTATATGAAGGATACAAATGTAATAAAAGATATCAAAAAAGATTTTGAGGATTCCTTTAAAGAATCACATAAAGTAGATGAAAAAGAAGCAAAAAATGGTTTATTTAAAGGACTATGGCAAGCTATTTTAAGATTATTTGCTCCAATGATGTAAACGATATAATAAAATTAGATAAATAGAAAATTATAATTTGTTGAGAAAGCCGTTAAAATGATTTGCTTTTTTCATGATATAATATATGGTGTAAACAAAGCAAAAAATAGTAAGTTGTAGGGAAGATATAAAAAATGAAAGTAATAACAATATGTGGAAGTTTAAAATTTCAAAAAGAAATGATGATAGTAGCAGAAAATTGGCTTTAGAAGGTAATTGCGTTCTTACACCAGTTTATCCAATATCAGAAAATTTAGAAAAGACAGAGAAACAACTGGGAAAATTAAAAGAAGCAAATTTTAAAAGAATAGAATTATCAAACTCAATAAGAGTAAAAAATAATTTATCTGAACAAGATACTGATAAATTTTTATCTTTGACACGTACTAAATTAGAAAATAAAAATTATAAAGTTTATTTTTCTCATGCAAGATTTACATATAAAAATGCAAATATGATGGTACAACCAAATGAATTGATAATAGCTATAAAAGAAGAATAATTTGTTTTGTATATTTATTTATATTATAATATCTAAAAATGGAGGTAGTAGAAATGATAAATATTCTTGATAATATAGAGGTTTTATACCATAGTTGTATAAAAATAAATAAAGAAAAAATTATTTATATAGATCCATATCATATAGATAAAAATTATAATGATGCAGATATAATTTTTATAACACATGACCATTATGACCATTATTCTGAAGATGATATAGATAAAGTAAGAAAATTTAATTCTATTTTTGTTATTCCTGATGATTTATTACCTAAATTACTTGAAAAAGGAATAAATCAAGAAAACATTTTTACGCTTGATTCAGGAGATACAGAAATTATTGATGGAATAAAAGTTGAGGCAGTTCCAGCATATAATACAAATAAGCCTTTTCACCCAAAAGAAAATAATTGGCTAGGCTATATTATAGAAATAAAGGGTGTTAGGTATTATATAGCAGGAGATACTGATATTACTGAAGAAAATAAAAAAGTAAAATGTGATGTTGCATTTGTTCCAGTTGGTGGGACATATACAATGGATTTTAAAGAGGCAGCACAATTAATAAATATTATAAAACCTAAATTTGCTATACCAGTTCATTATGGGAGTGTTGTTGGCTCAAAACAAGATGCAACAGATTTTATAAAGTTACTGTATCCAACAATCAAAGGGATAAATTTGATTAATCAATAATATGGAAAGATATGTTAATGGTGAATGGGAAAATAGAAAAGTTAAATGTGAAATTTATGTGAATATTTAGCACTTTGAATTGACAACTGCTAAAAATAGGTATAAAATATTAGCAGTCATTTTTACAGAGTGCTAATTTTTTTGTAAATATTAGCCATAATTTTTGTGAGAAAGAAGGTATTTTATGCAAAAAATAACACGTAAAAGTATATTTTCTAATTTATTAAAGTTGGTTTTTATTACATTATTTGTAGGCGTATTTTCACAAATATTTGGTACAAATAATTCTTTGACATGGGTATGTGTATTAATTGGAACTATGATGTATTGGTATATGGATATAGGAATTAATATAAAACAAGCACCATTTGTTATTGTTTTGATGTTTTTACAAATAGGATTTTCAAATAAGTTGGCTCAAATAAATCCAGTAATAGGTTTGATTGTAAACTTTATTACAATATTCTTAATTATGTACATTCCATCAGCAAAACCAGAATATAAGGCGTATATGCCATTTATTTTATGTTACATTTTTAATCAGTCAAATCCCGCAGAGGGTCATGATTTTGTAACTAGAATGTTAAGTTTGCTTATAGGTGGAGTAATAGTGTCATTAGTATATTATTTTAAAAATAAAAATTCAAATAAGGAGCATGATACAATTAAGCAAGCATTTAAAAGTATGAGTATAACATCAAATAGGTTTATTATAGCTTTAAAGATGGCTATTGGTGTAAGTATTGCGATGTTGATTGGTACATTGTTTGGTGTTAAAAAGACTATGTGGATTTCAATGTCTGTTATGTCTTTAACACAAATTGATTTTTCTAATACTCAAAAAAGATTTATAAGTAGAATAATTTCAACAATAATTGGTTCAATTGTTTTTGCTATATTATTCCAAGCATTGGTACCAGAAAAATATGATGTGATTGTTACAATAATTTTAAATTATATTTATACGTTTATAAATGATTATAAGTATCAAGTAATATTTATTACTGTAAATGCAATTAGTTCTGCTTCGGCTTTATTTGATACAAGTACTGCAATAGAATTGAGAATTTTATTAATTATATTTGGATGTGTATTAGGATATATTATAAATAAAATTAATTTTAGAAAATATTTTACTTTGCTAAAAAGAAAGTTCAGGAGAATGGGAAAATTAGGTACTCATAATTTAAGTTATGAGAATGGTTAGTTATAAGGGAGAGATAGAAATGAAGAATATTTTAACAAATGATTTTGCAAGTGAGCTATTTGACTTAAGTGAAGATAGTATTTATAACATATTAGAGGAATTTAATGAAAACCAAAACATTGATAAAACATTAACTTATGTTTTTATAAAAGCATTTTACATTCATATTGCCAAAGTTATTTTAGACAAAGAAAATATTAGTCTAAACTTTGATGAAGTATATTCAAAATATAGAATGTATTTAAGCATTTACTACAAAAGTAACAACTCTCAAATAAGCCAAGAACTCTTGAACGAAATATTAGATGCATTTGATAAATCTTTTGCGATTATAGAATCATTAGAGTTTAATAGAATAGAAGATAGTTATGAATTTAGGCATCATATCATAGACTCATTTGAACTATTAAGAAAAATTTTAGAAAAAAAGTCTAAATGTAATATAAGAACAGATATATTTGATAAATACATTGCAGATATTCAGGAACAATCTGAAAAAATAAACAACTATATTATAGGCTTAAAATAAATTAAAATCATATAAATCAAAAATATATGTAACATATTATAATTACAAACAAAATATAAAATTACATTATATTAAAGGGAGTACAAATTTGAGTGAAAATAAAATAAATAGAATAAAAGAGTAT
>ERZ834722.338-NODE-338-length-51734-cov-8.595890_pt1 | contig 51734 bp, 38 predicted proteins | sample MGYA00519576_ERZ834722 | MGnify/ENA primary metagenome ERZ834722 (study PRJEB31850, sample SAMEA3708759) | human gut metagenome | biome: human gut; feature: human-associated habitat; material: faeces | place: China | collected 2014 ...
GCCGTATGCATGAGACTGCTTATCTGAATCCGGCGCTTACGATCATCTATGAGGATCGCAGAAAGCCGGAGGTGGAGCATATTGAGTTTCATGAGCCGGATGGCATTGTTGGCTTTGTCAAGGATCTCAACAACAATCTTGAGGTACTTCATGATGTCATCTATTTTAAGGGTGAGAGCGAAGGCATCGAGGTTGAGGCTGCGTTCCAGTATACCAGTGAATTTCATGAGAATATCCTGGGATTTTGTAACAATATCTACAACTCGGAAGGTGGTGCACACCTGACCGGATTCAAGACGGCGTTCACAACAATCATCAATGCGTACGCGCGTGAACTTGGTATCTTAAAGGAGAAGGATGCCAATTTCAATGGCGCGGATGTGCGTAACGGTATGACCGCCGTTATCTCAATCAAACATCCGGATCCCCGCTTCGAGGGACAGACGAAGACGAAGCTCGATAATCAGGATGCCAATCGTGCAACTGCTAAGGTGACGAACGACGAAGTTCCGTTGTATTTTGATAAGAACTTAGAGACATTAAAGACCGTCATCGGCTGCGCGGAGAAGGCAGCCAAGATCCGTAAGGCGGAGGAGAAGGCAAGAACCAACCTGCTCATCAAGCAGAAATTCTCTTTTGATTCCAACGGAAAACTCTCCAACTGTGAGAGCCGCGATGCATCCAAGTGTGAGATCTTCATCGTCGAGGGAGATTCCGCCGGAGGCTCTGCGAAGATGGCACGTAACCGAATGTATCAGGCTATCATGCCGATCCGCGGTAAGATTTTAAATGTAGAGAAAGCCAGTATCGACAAAGTACTTGCCAACGCAGAGATTAAGACGATGATTAACGCGTTCGGCTGCGGCTTTTCGGAAGGATATGGAAACGATTTTGATATTACGAAGCTTCGTTACGACAAGATCATCATTATGGCGGATGCCGATGTCGATGGAGCGCATATTTCAACGCTCCTTCTGACGCTTTTCTATCGCTTTATGCCGGAACTGATCTTCGAGGGACACGTCTATGTGGCGATGCCGCCTCTGTACAAGGTGATTCCGTCGAAGGGCAAGGAAGAATATCTGTACGATGATGCAGCACTTGAAAAATATCGCAGAACCCATACGGGAAGCTTTACATTGCAGCGCTACAAAGGACTCGGAGAGATGGATGCCGATCAGCTTTGGGAGACGACATTAAATCCTGAGACACGTATGATGCGCCGCATCGAGATTGAGGATGGTCGTATGGCATCTGACGTAACTGCGATGCTGATGGGGACGGATGTGCCGCCACGTAAGGCCTTCATTTACGAGCATGCCAACGATGCCCAGCTTGATATATAAGATTGCAGGAAACTTCTCAGGTTAATTTACAAGGTTTTCAAGAGCCACGCGACATTTTCCTGATTTTCTCACTAGTGATCCAGAATCACGAATTTGTCGAGGCATTCATTTCACTTGTTTGATGATTTCTGTTCGCCAAAGTTTGGACAATTCCGCAGTCGGTTGTTCGCCGAGACATCAAATGCGTCCGTAGCATTTGTGTCCGGCGGACACCGACCCGGAATTGTTCAAACGTTGTCGTACACAAAATTCAAGTGAAATGAATACCGCTGACAAATTCAGCAATTCTGTCTCAAATCGTGAGAAAATCAGGAAAATGCCGAGCGGCTTCCGTGAAATATGTGAAAATAAAACCTGAGAAGTTTACAAAATAGTAGATAAAGAGAGGAACTGATTATGGAACAGAGTATCATCCAGACCGAATATTCGGAGTTGATGCAGAAATCCTATATCGATTATGCGATGTCTGTCATTATCGCAAGAGCACTGCCGGATGTGCGTGACGGACTCAAACCGGTACAAAGAAGAACACTTTATGATATGTATGAGCTTGGAATCCGCTACGATAAGCCGTTTCGTAAGAGCGCACGTATCGTCGGTGATACCATGGGTAAATATCATCCGCATGGTGATTCATCGATCTATGATGCTTTGGTCGTTATGGCACAGGACTTCAAGAAGGGACTGCCTCTCGTTGACGGACACGGTAATTTTGGATCCATCGAGGGTGACGGCGCCGCTGCGATGCGATATACGGAGGCGCGTCTGCAGAAGGTAACGCAGGAAGCGTATCTGGCGGATCTGGACAAAGATGTCGTTGATTTTATGCCGAACTTTGATGAGACGGAGAAGGAGCCGGTCGTGCTTCCGGTCAAGGTGCCGAATCTTCTGATCAACGGTGCGGAAGGTATCGCGGTCGGTATGGCAACTTCGATTCCGCCACATAATTTCGGTGAGGTTGTGGACGGCGTCATTGCATATATGAAGAATCCGGATATCAATACGGCTGAGATGATGGAATACATCAAGGGACCGGATTTCCCGACCGGTGGAATTATCGCCAATAAGGATGAGCTTCCTGCCATCTATGAGAGTGGTGTCGGCAAGATCAAGGTACGTGGCAAGGTTGAGGTGGAGCAGGTCAAAGGCGGTAAGCAGCGCCTTGTGATCACAGAGATTCCTTACACGATGATCGGAGCCAATATTGGTAAATTTTTAAATGATGTCGGAAATCTTGTTGAGACGAAGGCAACTTCGGATATTGTGGATATCACGAACCAGTCATCAAAAGAGGGAATCCGCATTGTTTTAGACCTGAAAAAAGGCGCAGATGTCGAAGCGCTTAAGAATCTGTTATATAAAAAGACAAAGCTTGAGGACACCTTCGGCGTTAATATGCTTGCAGTAGCAGACGGCAGACCGGAGACGATGGGAATCGTGCCGATCATCCGTCATCATGTGCAGTTCCAGTATGAGATCGCAACGCGTAAATATAAGACGCTTCTTGCGAAGGAACTTGACAGGAAAGAGATTCAGGAAGGCTTAATTAAGGCTTGCAATGTCATTGACCTCATTATTGAGATCCTGCGAGGAAGCCGTAATATCAAGGATGCCAAGGCGTGTCTGACCGATGGTGTGACAGACAATATCACATTCAAGAATCCTGCATCCGAGATTATGGCGCAGCAGCTGCATTTTACGGATCGACAGGCGCAGGCAATCCTTGATATGCGTCTGTACAAGCTGATCGGATTAGAGATCGAAGCACTCATGAAGGAGCACGATGAGACACTTCTCAATATTGGAAAATACGAGGATATCTTAGAGCATCGTTCCTCCATGGCGAAGGTGATCATCAAGGAACTGCAGAATTTTAAGAAGCAGTATGCAAAGGAGCGCCGCACAGAAATTGACAACTTAAAGGAAGCCGTCGTTGTCGAGAAGAAGATCGAGGAGCAGGATGTTGTATTCCTGATGGATCGATTCGGATACGCCAAGACCGTGGATACGTCTGTCTATGAGCGTAACAAAGAGACGGCGGATGCGGAGAACCGTTATATCTTTACGTGCAAGAACACTGATAAAATCTGCATTTTTACCGATAAGGGACAGATGCATCTGCTGAAGGTACTTGATTTGCCGTACGGAAAGTTCCGTGATAAGGGAACACCGATTGACAATGTATGTAATTATGACAGCAAGGAAGAAAATTTTGTCTATATCGCAAGCTTAGAACAGGTAAGTTCACACCGGCTTGTGTTTGGAACCGCCCAGTCGATGCTTAAGGTTGTGGATGGCGCAGAGTTTGTGGTTGCCAAGAAGACGACCGCAGCAACGAAGCTCGCGGATGGAGACGAAGTGCTGACCGTTCGTGCGCTTGAGGGCGACGAGACACTTGTGATGTGCTCACACAAGGATATGTTCCTTCGTATTGACTGTGAACAGATTCCACAGAAGAAGAAATCCGCAGTTGGTGTGCGTGGCATGAAGCTGGCGGCCGGTGATACGTTAAAGCACATCTATGTATTGCATGAGGGCGAAAATGCAGATGTTGAGGTCAAAGGTAAGATGATCGCCTTGAACCGTCTGCACATCGGAAACCGTGATACGAAAGGGGTACGAAAGTAACAATGATGACGTATGAGCAGGCATGTGACTTCGCGAAAAATGCGGCCAAAAGCGGCAGTATCTTAGGGCTTGACAGTATCCGTAGACTGATGGAGAAACTGTCGGATGTACAGGAACGCTTGCCGATCATTCATATTGCCGGAACGAACGGCAAGGGATCGGTCGGAGCGTATCTTGCGTCGATCTTTCGCGAGGCGGGCCTTCACGTAGCTCGTTATACGTCTCCGGCGGTCTTTACACCGCTTGAGGTCTTTACGTATGACGGCGAAAATATTACGGAAACAGAATATGGGGGTGTGATGTCACAGGTGAAAGACGCCTGTGACATTATGGTATCTGAAGGCAGGGAGTGCCCGACGATTTTTGAGATTGAGACAGCGGTGGCTTTCCTCTGGTTCTATGAGAAAAAGCCGGATGTGGTGCTTCTTGAGACGGGTATGGGAGGAGAACTGGATGCGACGAATCTGATCACGCATCCCCTGGCGAGTGTGATCACAAGCATCAGCATGGATCACATGCAGTTTCTCGGCGATACGATCGAAGCAATCGCACGCGCCAAGGCAGGCATTATCAAAGAAGGCTGCCCCGTGTATTGTGCTCCGCAGAGTGATGCGGTACGAACTGTCTTACAGGAAGTGGCAAAGGAACGGAACGCACCGATCCTTTTTACCGATCTTACCGGGGATCAGATTACGGAAGAGAAGCCGGGCAGGATGGCTTTTGACCATAAGCTTTCAACCGGGGAACGAATTTCACTTACAACCGTGATGGCAGGAAAGTATCAGGTGAAAAATGCAGCACTCGCTGCAGAGGTTGCTTTTGCGATGCTTAGCAGGCAGATGAACGGTACGATTGCTTTAAAGGAAACACAAAGAATAGTGCAGCAATCAACAGAAGATGTATGTGAAATTATAAAGCGAGGGATCTTTCAGACGCGCTGGCCGGGAAGATTTGAGGTGGTAAGTGAGGATCCGTTTTTGCTCATCGATGGAGCACACAATGAGGATGCAGCGGTGCAGCTTGCGGAAACGGTCGAAAACTGTTTTACAAATATGCGCTTAACTTATATAATAGGAGTATTGGCGGACAAGGAGCATGAGAAGATGCTTGAGATCATGCTGCCGTATGCGAAGAGAGTCTACACGGTTACCCCGGACAATGCGCGTGCACTTGATGCGAAGTCTCTTGCGCAAGAAGCCGCAAAGTATTGTACAGATGTGCAGGATGTCGGTTCTGTGGAGCAGGCTCTTGTGCTTGCGTTAAAAGATAAGGATCCGGTACTTGCATTTGGGTCATTGTCTTATTTAGGGGATTTAAAGAGAGCGTTTTATCTATACAAAGAGAGTTAGAAAGCAGGAAATCATGGATCAGGAAAAAATCAAAGAGGGTGTAAAGCTGATACTCGAAGGCGTGGGTGAGGATGTCACAAGAGAGGGACTCCTTGAGACCCCGGACCGTATCGCAAGAATGTATGAGGAGTTGTTTGCGGGACTTACGGCGGATGCGTCAGAGCATCTGGCTAAAACCTTTCAGGTAGACAATAATGAGATGGTGATCGAGAAAGATATCACATTTTATTCGATGTGTGAGCACCATCTGCTTCCGTTTTACGGCAAGGCGCATGTGGCATATGTTCCGGATGGCAAGGTTGTCGGAATCAGCAAGCTTGCGCGCACGGTGGAAGTATTTGCAAGACGTCCGCAGATCCAGGAGCGTATGACCGGACAGATCGCAGATGCGTTGATGCAGTGCCTGAATCCGAAGGGAGCGATCGTTCTCATTGAGGCGGAGCATATGTGTATGACGATGCGCGGTATCAAGAAGCCGGGCAGCAAGACGGTAACTTATGCAGCGCGCGGCGTGTTCGAAGAGAATAAAGAATTGTGTGACCGTTTTTTTCAGTTAGCCAGATAAGGAAAGAGTAGTTATGAGAATTGGAAATCATGAGTTTGACATCAAAAACGATACTTATATCATGGGAATTTTAAATGTGACACCGGATTCTTTTTCGGACGGTGGCAGATTTAATCAGCTGGACGCAGCGCTTGCGCATACGAAGCAGATGATCGAAGAGGGTGCAACGATCATTGATGTCGGTGGAGAGTCGACGCGCCCGGGATATACGAAGATTTCGGATGAGGAGGAGATTGGACGTGTGGTTCCGGTGATCCGCGCGATCAAGGAACAGTTTGACATTCCGGTATCGATCGATACTTATAAGAGCGCGGTAGCGGAGGCTGCGATCGAGGCTGGCGCGGATCTGGTCAACGATATCTGGGGACTGAAATACGATCCGAAGATGGCGGATGTGATCGCGCGTCACGACGTGGCATGCTGCCTGATGCACAATCGTGACAATATGGATTACAATGATTTTATGGAAGATATGTTGAATGACCTGCGGGAGACGATCGCGATTGCGAAGAAAGCCGGGATTGCGGATGATAAGATCATGCTGGATCCGGGCGTTGGCTTTGCAAAGTCCTATGAGAACAATCTGGTGGCAATCCGTGAGGTGGGAAGACTGCATGAACTGGGCTATCCGATTCTTCTTGGAACATCAAGAAAATCCGTAGTCGGTCTGACACTTGATACCACAAAGGATGAGCGTGTGGAGGGCACGATGGTGACGACGGTGTACGGTGTGCAGCAGCACTGCGCATTTGTGCGCGTTCATGACGTAAAAGAAAATATGAGAGCAATCCGGATGACGTATTCGATTATGCGTGGCTTTCGGAAGAATGGATAATGATGGATTATATTAAGATTACAGGATTAAAAGTATATGCATACCACGGAGTGCTTCCGGAGGAACAGAAGAATGGGCAGGATTTCTATATCAATGCCCGTCTTTTCTATTTTATGAGAAAACCGGGACAAAGCGATGCACTTTCGGACGCGCTCAATTATGCCGAGGTGTGTGAATTTATCGGAAAAACTTTTACGGAGAAACGCTTTGACCTGATTGAGGCCGCGGCTGAGTATCTGTGCAGAAAGCTTCTGCTGGAATTCCCGGTTCTTGCGGAAATTGAACTTGAACTCAGGAAGCCGCATGCGCCGATCCCGATGGAGTTTGCGGATGTGTCGGTCAATATGAGACGCGGATGGCATAAGGCGTATGTCGCTGTGGGATCCAATATGGGAGACTCTAGACAACTGATCGAAGATGGAGTTGCCAAGCTGAGAAATCTTGAGACAATTCGTAATTTTAAGGAGTCGAAGCTTCTTGTCACGAAGCCTTACGGACCGGTGGAGCAGGATGATTTCTTAAACGGATGCGTTTCTTTTGAGACGCTTCTTGATCCGGAGGAACTTCTTGCAGTACTGCATAAGATTGAGGCAGAAGCGAACCGGGAGCGAAAGATTCACTGGGGACCACGGACACTTGACCTTGACATTGTCTTTTACGACAAGCTGGTTTATGAGAGTGAGGATCTGGTGATTCCGCATGTGGATATGCAAAATCGGCAGTTTGTGCTTGTGCCGCTTATGGAGCTTGCACCAAACTATCGCCATCCACTTCTTGGACTTACGGTGGCGCAGATGTCAGAGAAACTGAAGACAGAGGAAGAAAAATAGATGAAAGCAATATTATTTGATCTCGATGGAACACTTATTGATTCGTCGGAAGGTATTACAAAGTCGACACAGTATGCGCTCGCGCATTATGGAATCATAGAGAATGACCTGTCGAAATTTTATAAATTTATTGGACCGCCGCTTGTGGTCAGTTTTAAGAAATATTATGATTTTTCGGAAGAACAGGCGGTTGAAGCGGTTGCCGTATACAGAGAACGATATAATAAAATTGGTCTGTTTGAATGCAGTCTGTATCCGGGGGTGCGGGAGTGCATCGAAAAATTAAAGGCGCAGGGGTATCTGATCGGTATGGCTTCCTCGAAGCCGGAAGTATCGTGCCGCAGAATATTAGAGCATTTCGGTATTCTGGAATTGTTTGACGATGTGGTGGGTGCGACTTTTGACGGACGGATCGACACGAAGGAAGAGGTCTTAAATGAAGTGATGCGCCGCTGGAGCGATGTGCCGAAAGATGAGATGTGTCTGATCGGCGATACCATGTTTGATGTGGAAGGCGCGAATCAGGTTGGTATCCGGACAGTTGCGGTCACCTTCGGATTTGGCAACGTACAGGAAATGGTAGAAGCCGGAGCAGTGGCAATCTGCGAGGATATGGAGAAGTTGCCGGAGATTGTTGCTGCATTATAGGAATATGGAAGAATTGCTGGAACGTTTAAAGTTACCGGTTTCGTAGACTGGAAATGATTGAAAACGCCAGAGTGAAGACAGAGAGGAAACAGGATGAACGAGAAAAAGAAGAATCCGGCGGTACAGATCTGGTATGTTGCATACCCGTTTTTGTTCTATTATGCCGTATCCATTATTGTGATGTCGCTTTGCACAATGATCATGGGAGACAGTCAGGCGCATTTTGTTGCGCGCCAGCTGGTCACAACGCTTGTAACGATTCCGTTTATGATGCCTTTCTATAAGCAGGACCGGGCGTTAGCAGGACGCGAAGGAATCCATAACTGGTTTAACGGGGAGAAGCTTTGCATGATCGGGGTATCCATTCTTATTGTTGCATGTATCAGTATCTCGTTAAACAACATTATTTCGATGACTCCGCTCGTTACTGCATCCCTGGGATACCAGGAGGCGAATGCCAACTTTTACGGAAGTACGTTAGTGCTTGAACTGATCAGTTCAGCACTGATGACACCGATTCTTGAGGAACTGGTGTTTCGAGGTATATTGTTTACAAGACTTAAGATTATGATTCCGAAAATTCCGGCAATTGTGGTGTCTGCGTTGATTTTTGCAGCGGTGCATTTTAATATCGTCCAATTTATCTATGCATTTCTGCTTGGAATTGTTCTTGCAATCCTGATGGATCAGGCGGATCATGTTTATCCGGCAATTATCGGGCACATTACGGCCAATCTGATCGCGGTCCTTCGGACAGAGACGGGAATTCTGAACCGGACAATGGACAAAAGTGTATTTGCATGGGTGATATCGGTTGGATTGCTGGTTGTAGGAGTTGGGGCGTTAATCATTTTTGTAAAAAAGAATAAACAGTAAAAAGATAATGTTGAAACGCGCGGAGCAATATTACAGAAAAGTAATATTACTTCGCGCGTAATTTATTTTGCAATGACTATAAAAGAAGACGAAAATAATATACCTTTCTAAAATAATTCTCCTTATCAAAAATTGGAATTTTATAATAATAAAATATAAGGTAGTACATGTACCTATATATTTTTAAAGGAGGATTTTACAGAATGGGGAAGTGGAAAAATTTTTCTACAAAATGTGGAACTATGGTGTTGTCTGTATCCATGCTGGCAACATCAATTTTGCCAAGTAGCTATTGTGTATATGCTGCAGAGACAAATGATCAGGCATATGAGGCTACAGAAGAGTGTGCTCGTAAAATCGTGACGCATTATGGAAATCAAGAAAGAAATTGGAATATTTCATGGAGTGATGAATTTAACAATGACTCTCTTGACAACAGTAAATGGAGTTATATGGTTGGAACTGGATCGAATTATTCCGGTGATGGATGGGGAAATAATGAGCAGCAGTATTATACGGACGGCGATAATACCTCTTTTGTGACAGAGGATGGTGCAAAATGTCTGAAAATAACTGCTAAAAAAGAATCAAAGGGCGGAAAGAATTATACGTCTGCTCGATTATGGACAATGGATGATTCGAAGAATCCAGGCGGAGACAAGGTCACTAAATTCTCGAAGACATATGGTCGTATAGAATCAAGAATCAAAATAAATAACCAGCAGGACAATATGGCTGGAATATGGCCAGCCTTCTGGATGATGCCGGCAAATGATGAATATGGTACATGGGCAGCTTCGGGAGAACTTGATATTATGGAAGCAAGAGGAAGCAATAAAAATAGTGTAGACGGTACAATTCACTATGGAAGTCAATGGCCAAATAATAAATCAATTGGAGGAAGCCTGAATAAAAATACTGCAATTGCAGGATCAGAGTTACCGGATTTCTCATATGCAGATTGGCATACATACGCGGTTGAATGGTTGCCTGGAGAGATTTGCTGGTATGTAGATGATACTTTATATTATAAAACAAGTAATTGGTATTCTACAACAGAGACAAATGGCTCAGATTTTACTTATCCAGCACCATTTGATCAGGATTTTTATATTTTGCTAAATCTGGCTGTTGGAGGAAACTATGATGGAGGTGCACTAGATGATAGACTTACCGAAGCTAGTATGCTTGTAGATTATGTTCGAGTATATGATCTGGCAGATGCAGACGGAAATTTAATCGAATATGATGAATCGAATGTTCGAAAACCGGTTGAAAGTGCGGATGATCATTTGGTGAGCGGTGAAGTTAATACAACGAATTATGTAGATTCAGCACTTGCTGAAACGAAAAAAACAACTGGGTATCCAAATGAGAATGATCGTACAAGCTGGTTTGTGTCAGAATTGGAAGGTGGAAAGGCAGATGTCAACTATTCTGATGACAATGGATTAACAGTTAATGTTACTGCCGGGGGAAATCAAACATATAGTGTTCAGTTGATCCATAATGTACCTTTGACAAAGGGATATCGCTATGTTATGGAGTTTGATGCAAAAGCAGATGCATCTAAAACATTGGTTGCAAAATTCGGAAATATTGGAGGATATCCGGCTTATTCGAATGCGTATGATATTGATCTGACCACGGATTGGCAACATTATAAATATGTATTCGATATGGAATCTTCTACAGATGCAGACGGAAGAATTGAATTCAATTTTCAACAGAGTACGGGAAAATGTTACTTCAAGAATTTTTCGATTATTTCGACAGGTGTGACACCGGAAATTGATATGGATTCAACAAAGGAACCGCTTTCAAATGGTAATCATATTTACAATGGTACTTTTGATCAGGGGGAAGGAAGACTAGGATTCTGGCACGTAGATAATGCTAGTGCTTCAGTTCAAAAAACAGAGAGAAAGTTGAATGTAATCGGACAAAATGAAGAAGCATGTGTATATCAAAGAGGAATCAAGCTTTTGCAGTCAGATTCTTATAAGCTTACGTTTGATGCAAAAGCGGAAGCGGATGCAAGTGTCAAGGTTTTGGTCGAAAACATGGATTCCAGAGTTATATATGCTGAGAAAACTCTATCTTTAACTTCGACTGAGGACGAACACGAGATTTCCTTTACAATGCCAAATAATGTTAATGATGATAATGCGGTTGTTAAGTTTTTGATTGGAAAAAACAAGATTACTTTCGATAATATTTCATTGATTCGTACTACGAATAATAATATTGATTGGGATAATATTGAATTGTACCCAATGACAAATGGATTTTTCTTTGATGGAGAAAATGGTTGGAATATCTGGTCAGAAGGAGATGCTGGTTTATCAAAGCAGGTAATTGCAGGTCGTCTTAGTGGAGAAATCAATATTCCTACGGTTGGAAATTTCTGGCGCGTTGGAATGCAATCCGCTAAGGTAAAGTGCAGTGCTGGAATTCCATATAAAATCAACATTAAGATGAATTTGGATACAGATAAGACAATCAAGATTGAAACGCCGGATGGTGAGCAGAAAGATTACCAGTTCCAAAAAGGAGAAAATAATCAGGTTATTGAGTTTATTCCAAACAAAAATTGCAGTGGAAATATTACTTTGTATTGGGGTGTTGAGACTGGTGTTGTTCATTTTAATATCGATTGCATTGACATTGCGGTTGATGACAGTAAAATTACGATTCCTGATGGACAGAAACGCCCGGCGGAAATAAAATCTGCAGAACCGGTTAAAGCAGGGAATAAATTTAAGATTGAGGCAAATGATTCTGAATGGATCAAGGCGATTACAAACGCATACGTAAATGGTAACAAGGTAGAATTAAATAAGATTGAAAAAGATGGAACTGCTGTTTGGATTGATGGCGCATTTGTACCAGACGAAGGATCCTATAGTGTTAAGTTTGAGGCAACAGGATATGCAGATACAAAAACAATCACACAAAAAGTGCTTCCTACAAGTGGAAATGTTCTTGTAAATGGTGAATTTACAGATAATTTAAATGGTTGGACGATATGGCATCATGATGGGGCAACCGGATCTACTACATGGGAGAATGGGATGGCTGTAAATGAGATTATTTCTTCGCAAGGTGCGGTGTGGGATAATCAATTGAAACAGGAAAATATGTCAATGGAAGCTTCAGATTATTATTTGTTATCTTTTGATGCATACGCGGATATGGATAGACCGATTCAGATGGAGTTTAGCAATTTGGGTACAGCATCTTCGACAGTTATTAATTTAACAACGAGTAAGCAGCATTATTATATTGTATTAAGTAATGTGCCTTCATCACCCAACAATTATTTGTTATTTATGATGGGAGATGGAAACGGCTATTCGTTTAGTAAAAAACATAAGATTTACATTGATAATGTTGTATTAAAAAAGGCGACGGAAGAAGAAGTGTTAGCCTCGGCAGCACCGACAATGAATGTTAAGAGTTTGGCAAAAGTTGGACAGAATTTAACATTTGGTTATTCAGACAATGAAACATGGGCTTCTAAGAAATTGAGTGTGACATTGGATGGTAATGTGGTTGATGATAAATACGTATTAAAAGACACATCAAAAAACTTGATCACAATTGCAGCTGATGCTATTACGAGTGCTGGAAGACATGTATGGGGATTTACTGCTGAGGGTTATTCTAAAGTGGAAGTTCCTGTTAATATTCTCGAGAGAGATACGAATAGTTTGTTAGCGGGATTAGAATGGTCAGTTGGCACTTATGATGGCGATAAAGGAAATATCGTATATGAAAATAATGCGGTGCAAGTTGATTTTGTGGAAACCTTAACATCGCAGTGGAATGGAGCGGAGTTTTGGTCGATACAGGCAAGGTCAGACACTTTTACTACTTTAAAAGATACAAAGTACGCGTTATGTTTTGATTATGAATTAATATGGAGAGAGGCATCAACACAATCTCGTGATATCATGATTGAATATTTGGAAAATGGAACGGGAAAACAGCAAACGGTTTCATTAGCTGAAGGAAAGCATTCAGTTTCCTATATTTTTATGCCTGGAGAAAGCTCTGCTAATTATATATTGATGATGTTGGGTGGAACTGAATTTGGTGTTGCGGCACATTCTTTGAAGATATCCAATGTTAAGTTATGTGCGTTGGATAATGATGCACAGATACCGAATGTTCGTATGCAGCCAAGTGGAAAGACCTATAAGGCTGGTAGTTCCGTGGAAGCACTTAAAATTGATGCGTTTGTTGATGATGGTGGTGTGTTAACTTATCAATGGTTTAAGAATGAAACGAACTCTTTGATTGGTGCAACTGAAATCTCAGGTGCGACAGCGGCAAGTTACATGCCAATTATTACAGATATTGGAACTACATATTATTTTTGTATTGTAACAAATACAAATAACGAGGTAAGCGGAACAAAGGTTACAACAGTAACTTCTGATATTGCGATGATAAAGGTTGTTAGCAAGTCGGCCGAAACAGGTTCATCTGAGTCTGAGACCCAAAAACCATCGAATCCATCTCAAGATGCGACAAAGCCAGCAGATTCTGTTTCACCGAAAGATGATACGTCATCCGCAGATGCAGATCATAAGCCAGCCGGAACCATCACTGGCGTAAAGAACAGTTATACCGTTAAGACCGGTTCCAAGAGCTTTACGATTAAGGCTGAGGGATACGGTGATATTACATTTGCTTCTTCTAACAACAAAGTGGCAAGTATTGATCCAAAGACCGGTAAAGTAAAAGTCAAGGGACCTGGTATTGTTAAGATTACGATTAAGGCATCCGGAGATGATACGCATGCAGCAGAAACCAAGGTGATCACGATCAAAGTTACTCCAAAGAAAGCAATGGTTAAGTCTGCAAAATCTAAGGACGCAAGACAGCTGACGATCCGTTGGAAGCGCGATGCACAGGTTAGCGGATATGAGATTCAGTACTCAACAAGCAAGAATTTCAAGAACGCAAAATCTGTGACAGTTGGCAAGAATAAGACAACAAGTAAGTCGATTGACAATTTGAAGTCAGGAAAGAAATATTATATTCGGATTCGTTCTTACAAGACCGTTGGTAAAACAAAGTTAAACGGAAGCTGGAGCAAGACGGATATCGCAACAACGAAATAAGTAGTGCAACAGGCGCAGGGGTTTTCTCTGCGCCTGTTTTATTCTTTTCGGATCGTCAGAAAGACGACTTTTGAGGATGGTTGCTCCGATTTTTGTGCAAACCATGTACCGGATAATGACAGTTTAGGAACAAAATCTTGTCAATCTGATGGGATTTGTTAAAATCACAATATAAGTTTTGTGCAAATTACTCGAATTCCGGAAGACAAATCTTATGGGAAAAAGCAAAAAGAAATGGGAGGAACCAAGGATGAAAAAGAACAGACTCTGGTCAGGATTGGCATCAATATGTTCATTCTTTCTGGTAGCTGCGATTCTGGCAATGAATTGCATGATGGGTTATGCGGGAACCGTAAATTCCGCACTTGGAATTGCAACCAGCAAGGTTGTAAATGATGATGAGAATGCTGACTATACTTACTATGAAAGTGAATATGGTGAGCTGAATGCAGAAAATCTGCAGAAACTGATACAGGATACTTACGATGAGAGTGTATTGGAAGAGGAGGAGGGCGCAGTCCTGCTTCGCAATGAGAACAATGCATTACCACTTAACAGTAATGAAACTAGGATTACATTGTTTGGACATGCAGTAGCACAGCCACTGTATAAAAGCTCTTCAGCTGGTTCCAACGGATACAAGGGCGAATATTGTATTGATCCCTACACCGCATTTAAGAATGCAGGATTTGAGATCAATGATACACTTTATAATGCTTACAAAGAAAGCGATACATCTAGAGGAACCGGAGCTTTTGATTTTCTGACACAGACGACAAGTGAGTTTTCGCTTGGTGAGGAGAGTGCGGATTTCTATACCGGTGATATCCAAAAATCATGGGAAGATGATTACAATGATGTCGCAGTTGTCATGCTTGCAAGAGAGGCTGGAGAAGGAACGGAACTCTTAACCGAGGATCCGGAAGGAATCAGCCAGCTAGCATTACATCAGGATGAGAAGGATCTGCTTCAGATGATCAAGGATTCTGGAAAATTTAAGAAGACGATTGTCTTATTGAATAGCGGAAATCCGATGGAAGTAAACTGGATGGATGAGTACGATGTGGATGCATGCCTCTGGATCGGTCTGCCGGGACAGAGAGGATTTGAGGGTGTTGTAAACTTACTGACAGGAGAAGCGAATCCATCAGGATCACTGACGGATACCTATGCGGCAGATTCTTTATCTTCACCGGCAGTTGTAAACGGAAGCGGAAACAATCAGAACTGGACAAACCTCGATGATGTTCTTAAGGCAACAACAGAGGGGGAAAGCGATGTATCATGGTATACCGCTCAGGCAGAAGGCATTTATGTCGGATATAAATATTACGAGACTAGATATGAGGATTCTGTGTTAGGTCAGGGAAATGCAACCGCAGCAGTCGGAACTTCCGCAGATACATGGAATTACAGCGATGAGGTGGTATATCCGTTCGGGTATGGCCTTTCTTATACCTCATTTGAGGAGAAACTTGATGATGTTACCGTTGACGGGGACAACATTAATGTAAAGGTAACCGTGACCAACACAGGAAATGTAGCAGGCAAGAAATCAGTACAGATTTATGCCCAGACACCGTATGGTGCATATGAAAAGGCAAACAAGGTCGAGAAATCGGCAATTCAGCTTCTGAATTTTGGCAAGACAAAGATGCTTGAGCCAAATGAGTCAGAGACACTGACCATTACATGTGATAAATATCTTCTTGCAAGCTATGATTATGTGAATGCAAAAGGATATATCATCAGCGAGGGAACACACTATATTTCCGTTGGAGATAATGCACATGACGCATTGAACAATATTCTTGCTGCAAAGGGCGCTACCGGTATGGTAACCGTTGCAGGGGATACAACATCTGCCAATGCTTCCAACGTATATAGCTGGGAGGAGCAGTTTGATAAGGATACTTATAAGACTTCACGCTATACAGAGGAGCAGGTGACCAATCAGTTTGATGATGCGGATCTGAATTACTGGCAGGATGGAGCGGTAACATATCTCAGCAGAAATGACTGGGAAGGTACATATCCGACGGAGGCAGTGAAAGTCGCAGCATCGGATGAGATGATCGAAGTGTTAAACGGAGAGTATTACAAGAAAGCGGACGATGCAACTTCCGTCAGTGATTATACACAGGGAGACAATCAGGACATTCCACTTGCAGCATTAATCGGTGTCGATTATGACGATGCGTTATGGGATACCTATCTGAATCAGTTCACGATCGATCAGCTTTCGACCGTGATAGCAGATAACTTTGGTACTGCAGAGGTTCCGGAAGTTGGAAAACCATCTGTTGTAGTCGGAGACGGTCCGGATGGTGTCGGTGGTACGTTTGATAAGGATAAATACGGCGACGGAAGAGATGATACTTGTTTCCCATGCGAGAATATTCTTGCAGCAACCTTTAATAAGGATCTTATGACCAGACGTGGTGAACTGATGGGCGAAGAGTGTCTGTATCTTGGTATGTCGACAGACTGGATGCCGGGTGGGAACCTTCACAGAACACCGTTTGGAGGAAGAAACTTTGAGTATTATTCCGAAGATGCGAACATGAACTATCTCTGTGAAATTCCGGAAGTTACCGCAATGGAATCCAAAGGAGTACATGCCGGAGTAAAGCATGTCGTTGGAAATGATCAGGAAAATAACCGTCAGGGAATCAGCGTATTCTTTAACGAGCAGGCATTCCGTGAGGGTGCATTAAGAGGTGTTGAGGGTGCAGTAGCAGCAGCCGATGCGAAAACACTGATGCATGGATTTAACCGTCTTGGACTGGTATGGTGTTCTGCAAGCAAAGCGCTTTGTACACAGGTCATCGGAAATGAGTGGGGATTTGTCGGACAGCAGGAGACCGATGCAGTCGCTTCCGGCGAACCATATAAGGTTCATTTTGCATCAACACTGATGGTAGGAACTGATACGTATTGCCTTGATTTCGCAGGTAACAGTTCTAAGGCAATCGCAAAGCAGATTACAAGCACAGACGACGGAGATCTGCTCGCAAAATTAAGAGAGGCAGCACACGATTATCTGTATTCCGCAGTAAACAGTTCTCTTATGAATGGATACAGTGTGGATTCTAAGGTCGTATCCGTTACACCTTGGTGGCAGCCACTTATGTATGGAATCATTGCGGTATTCGCCTTACTTGAGGTATTATGCCTTGTAAAGCTGGTACTGAATAAGCGCAAACAGCAGGAGGTGCAGTAGATATGTTAAAGAATAAAGCAGCAGGTTTTTATTTTGCAATCATCGCATGTGTGATCGGAATCATTTCCATGATCCGGTTCGTCATGTGGGCACCAAAGCATAACAGCATGGATTATATTATCATAGCAGCTCTGGTAATTGGAATTGTTCTTGACATTGTTCTTATGGTTCGTGAGTACAGTATCTTAAAGGTATTAACAACTGCATGTTACAGTGTTGCAGCAGTCAAGATACTCACTGATTCGGTTGGTTCTTTTGTCGACGCATTTCAGGGAATCAACATGTTTGGAGATGCAACACAGGTGGGAACAATCATAAGCATTGCGGCGGTCATGTTCGTCGGTGTGTTATTATCGATTATTTCTTCCTTCCTGAAATATAGAAAATAATGATAAACGAAAGGATAAAGGCAATGAAAAAGATTGCATTTGATAAAGGTTGGCGTTGTTACGCTATTGGAAAAGAAAATGAAGTACATAATGTGAGCATTCCACATGATGCGATGCTCTATGATGACAAAAGCGAGACAAGTCCGGCAGGCGTGAATACCGGCTGGTACGAGGCCAATGATTATGTGTATGAGAATACCTTTTTCTTGCCTGAGTCCTGCCGTGATGAGAAGATTTTATTCGAATTCGAGGGTGTCTATCAGAAAGCGTCCGTATATGTGAATGATGTCAAAGTAGCCTATCAGGATTATGGATATATGGGATTTTATGTGGATCCTAAGGATGCGCTTGTTTATGGAAAAGAAAACCGTATCAAGGTGGTAGCCGTCAATCATGAGCAGCCGAACAGCAGATGGTATTCGGGTACCGGAATCTATCGTCCGGTCTGGATCTATTATCTGCCGAAGCAGCATATTGCGATGGATGGAATTAAGATCACCGTATTCGATTACAAGAATCCTAAAATCAAGGTAAGTGTCGATACGGTCAATGAGGACTTGTTTGAAAAATCCGATCTTCTTTCGATTGAAATCATGGATAACGATAAGGTGATTGCAGACTGCCAGAAAGAAATCGTTGTCAAAAGCAATGTGCGCACGGAGTTCGAGATTGCGCTTCCGGGGGCAGAGCTCTGGGAGCCGGAGCATCCATATCTTTACACTTGTAAGGTTACTTACGGAAGCGATACGGTAAGCGAGCAGTTCGGCGTGCGCATGATCGGCTGGGACACAGAGAACGGATTTACGATCAACGGAGAACGCGTGATCCTACGAGGCGCCTGCATCCATCATGACAATGGATTGCTCGGTGCGTGTGCCTATGATTTCAGCGAATATCGTAAGATCCGTATCTTAAAGGATGCCGGTTATAATGCGATAAGATCTGCACATAATCCGTGTTCCAAGGCGATGCTCCGCGCATGTGATGCGCTTGGAATGCTGGTCATGGATGAGTATGTCGATGTCTGGTATATTCACAAAACAAAATACGACTATGCGACAAAAGTAGAAAACAATTATGAAGATGATCTGAAGCGGATCGTAGATAAAGATTACAACCATCCATCGGTCGTGTTATATTCGACCGGAAATGAGGTCGCGGAAAGTGCTCAGAAACGTGGTATCGCTTTGTGTCAGGAGATGACAGATTATTTAAACCGACTGGATCCGACCCGTCCTGTGACCTGCGGAATTAATATCTTTTTTAATTTCTTAAGCGCAATGGGATTTGGCATATACAGCGATAAGAAAGCGGATCAGGCAGTCAAGAATGCCAAGAAGAAAAAGGCGGTAGGAAGTGAATTCTTTAATGTTCTTGCCGGAATTCTTGGGGCTGATTTTATGAAGTTCGGAGCAACACTTTATCCTTGTGATCTAAAGACAAAGGATGCATATGCTGCAATGAACGTTGCCGGTTATAATTATGGAATCTTCCGCTATCAGCATGACCTGAAGAAATATAAGAACAGACTGATCCTCGGCAGTGAAACGTTCTGTTCGGATGCATACCGCTTCTGGGAGATGGCAAAGCAGAACAAAAGACTGATCGGAGATTTTGTCTGGGCAGGAATGGATTATCTCGGTGAAGTCGGAATCGGCTCATGGGAGTACAAAGAGTATGCACCGCGTTTCGATCAGGGAATGGGCTGGGTCTCCGCAGGTTCGGGAAGAATTGATCTGACCGGAAAGCTGCTCGCGGAGATGAAGTATACACGCGTGGCATTTGAACTGGATAAAATCAGTATGGCCGTCATTCCGGTTTCGACTGCCGGACAGAAGCATTCTCCTTCTGCGTGGAAGATGACGAATGCGATGGAAAGCTGGTCATGGGAAGGCTGTGAGGGTAAAAAGACCAAAGTAGAGGTTTATGCGCGTGCTGCATCCGTTTCCCTGTTTTTGAATGGCAATCGCATTGGAACCAGGAAGCCTCATAAGGATTGCAAGGTGGTGTTCCCTGTGAAATATGCAAACGGAGAACTGAAAGCGATCGCTTATGATGCGAATGGAAAAGAGATTGCAACAACCAGTCTTAGCACTGCAGGAAAAGAAACCAGGCTTACATTAGAACCGGAGCTTAGGCGGGTACAATGTGACGGAGATCTCTGTTATATAAGAATGCGTTATACCGATGAGAATGGTGTCTTAAAGCCAATGATAAGAGGCGATATCAAAGTTGAAGTAGAGAATGCGACACTGATCGGTCTCGGAAGTGCCTGTCCTTATTACGAGAAGAGTTATCTTGGAAATGTGTCAGATACGTATTATGGCGAGGCGATGGCAATCGTTCGTCCGGATAAAGCCGGAACCATCGTGGTAAAAGCAGACAGTCCGTATGGCAGCGCGTCTTGCACGATTGTAGCAGAAGAAGCACAGGAGGATAAGTGATGCAGGGATTCAAAAAGAAATGGGCTGATTTTGAAGAAAAGCATCCGAAGCTTGCAAAGCTTTTGTACCAGTTATTCTATTTTTGGGTATTCTCAATGGGAGTAACGGTATTGCAGTATCTGATGTTTACCTTTTTGCCGTATTTGTTTGGTATCGGGCTAGCCGGTGTTGAGTTTGTCTGGCCACAGATACCGATGAAGGTATTTGGTATTACATACGATTGGAATATTCTTGGATACGAAGTCGCAAGAAATGCAGCCGGAGAGGTTGTAATCGGTGGCGGATTAGGTTATTTTATTAGTTATGAGGTGGGAACTTTTGTGGCACAATGCATCAATTTCCCGCTTCAGAGGAACATTACATTCAAAAGTCACGGAAAGATTTCATGGCAGATTATGTGGTATTTTATCGCATGGGTATTGATATCACTGTTCTGCAATGCAATCAATGGACTCTGGATCCCGATCGCACAAAGATATCTTGCACCGGCTGTATATAATCTTGTGGTAACATTTATTACAGGTGGTGTGTCGATGGTCATTTATTTCTTTGTGTATAAGATCATCTTTCCGGAAGAAAAAAAATAGGAATTCATTCTTATTTGGGGGATTTCATGATTACAATAGCAGTTGTGGATGACGAAAAGGAAGAAAGAACGTGTCTGCTTGCTTTTTTTCAGAAGATGGCACAGAAATTAAAAGAGGAAATGCATGTGGATGTCTTTGCGTCGGGGGAAGAATTTCTTTCTTCGAAGGACAGACAATATGATCTGGTCTGCCTAGACATTGACATGGAGGGCAGAGATGGGATTGAGACTGCCAAGGAGATCCGGAAACAGGATGAGGAGATCCAGATTATATTTGTCACGAATCTTGCGCATATGGCGATCCGGGGATATGAGGTGAGAGCGCTCGATTTCATCTTAAAGCCGGTTAATTTTTATTCTTTTTCGATGAAAATCCAGAATGCGATATCGATGATCCAGAATAAGAAAAGCAAAACAATCGTAATTTCGACGATGAATGGTGTTGTGCGTTTTTCCACCAATGAGCTTTACTATGCGGAGGTGGACGGTCATTACATCTATTATCACACGAAGGACGGCTCTTATAAGCAGAAGCAATCCATGAAGGAACTGGAAGATCTGTTAGCCGGACTGAGTTTTAAACGATGCAACAACTGTTATCTGGTGAATCTTAAGTATGTGGATGCGGTTGACCGGGATGATGTAAAAGTAGGCGGTGAATGGCTGAAAATCAGCAGACCGCGGAAAAAGGAATTCCTGCAGGCTTTGGCAAATTACATGGGAGGGATTAAGATTTGATGTGGAAGATATGGGTTGATAATTCTTACATGGTTCAGATCCTTTTCGCATGTATGCTGTTTATTATACCTGCGAAAAAGAGAAATCATTTTCCGGTAGTGATCACGTGCAGTGTGATCGGTATGCTTCTGCTGTCTTATTTGTTGTCGGTCTTCTATGAGGTGCCAGAGACAGGAGAACTTGCATTCAGTTATTGGATCATCTACATTTGGTGTGCAATCGTGTTTGTGTGGATAAATATGAGGTGCTCAGTGGTGGAGGCTTTGTATTGCGGCATATGCAGCTGCGGTCTTCAGCATATTGCGTTTGATTTCTATATGCTGGTGCAGCTTTCCAGACACAAGGTCGATCCGATTCCGAGCGCCGGAACAGCAGGAATCTATGTCATGATTTATCTGGTTGTATATCTGGCGGGATACCGATGGTTTGTACGTAAGCTGGCAGACCACGGACATTACGAAGTCGGAAGAGATTCGGTGGTCCCGCTTGTTACGATGATCCTTCTGGTGTGGGTCATCAGCATTATGGAACTGTCATCGATCGAGGGCTTTGAATCCGGAATTTATAGTCATATTCTCTACCGTATCATGGATGCTCTGTGTTGCTTTTATGTACTCTGGGTACAGATCAGTCATAAGGAAAAGATGGCGTTAAACAGGGAACTTGCAGGTATTCACACTGCGGCGAAGCAGCAGCAGGCACAGTATAAGATGACGAGCGAGACCATTGAGAGCATCAACAGAAAGTGTCATGATTTAAAGCATCAGATCCGTTTGTTAAAGAAGACGACAGACGAGAAAGCGTTGCAGGATTATTTAGACGAAATCGAGGACGATATCATGATCTATGATACCGCGCTTGAAACTGGAAACCGGGCACTGGATACGGTACTGATGGAAAAAGGCCTGTTCTGCAAGAATCATGATATCCAATGGTCCTGCATGGTAGATGGAACCAAGCTTGACTTCATGAGAATCGAAGATATCTATGCGATTTTTGGAAATGCGCTTGAGAATGCGGTGACAGCCGTCATGCAGATCGCCAGTCCGCAGAAGCGCGTGATCAGTGTGAAGATTCTGGAACAGAATCAGCTTCTGATGATCCAGATCCAGAATTATTATGAGGGACAGTTGAACTTTGAAAAAGGCTTACCTCTGACCACCAAGAAGAATCAAAGTGAACATGGATACGGAATGAAAAGTATAAGGTATACGGCAGAAAAATATGATGGTATCGTTACGGTACAGGCAAAAAACAATATTTTTATGTTGCAGATACTGATTCCGGTTAATTAAAAATAAAGAGCAGGCGTGCGTCTGCTCTTTTTGGTTGTCGGAAAAGGAGAAAGAGGATATAATACGAAAAGAGATAGTAATGATAAGGACGGACAATTGCGATGAAAACGATTGACAACGATATTAAGGCGGGCGAATACAGGCAGGCATATCTGCTGTACGGCGAGGAGCAGTATCTGATCCGCCAGTATCGCGACAAATTGAAGAAAGCGATGGTTGCCGAAGACGATACAATGAATTTCTCGGCATTTGAGGGAGCGGACATCAACCAGAAGGAGATCATCGATCTTGCAGAGACGCTGCCTTTCTTTGCGGACCGCAGAGTGATCCTGATCGAGGACAGCGGGCTTTTTAAGAAGAGTGCAGAAGAACTTGCCGACTATATGGCTTCGGTTCCGGAGACCACATACTTTATCTTTGTTGAGAAGGAAGTGGACAAGAAGACGAAGATGTACAAGGCGGTCAATAAGATCGGAAATGCGGTAGAGTTTACGAGGCAGACGGACGAGACTCTGATGCGCTGGGTAAATGGTCGTATTCGTAAAAACGGCAAGAACATTACGGGCGATGCGTACGCGCTTTTTATCCGGAAGACCGGAACGGATATGGAGAATATTGACAGAGAGCTCGAGAAGCTTCTCTGCTATACGATGGAGAAGGATTTCATCGATGTGCATGATGTCGAAGCAATCACGACCGAGCAGACGGAGAACAAGATCTTCGATATGGTGGATGCGGTGGCTGCGCATCAGCAGCGGAAAGCACTGGATCTCTATTATGATCTGCTTGCGCTCAAGGAGGCACCGATGCGCATCCTCTATCTGATCACGAATCAATTTCAGCGTCTGATGGTTGTGAAAGCGATGACGAATCAGGGATTTTCCAACCGTGATATCGCCCCGAAAGCTGGATGTCCGGAGTGGGCGGTCAAGAAGTACCAGTCGCAGTGCCGCGCGTTTCATATGGAGCAGTTGAAGAAAGCGATTGCGGATGGTGTGGAGTATGAGACGGCAGTCAAGACCGGACGAATGAACGATCAGATGGCAGTGGAACTGTTTATTGTGGAATATAGCAGACAGGCCGTAAAGTAAAATTATAAACAAAAAAGCGTTCGGCATGACGGTACCGAACGCTTATTATTTATAGGGTGATAAAATTAAAACAAATTAAGCAACACCGTTAACTAATTTTGCTAAACGGGAAACCTTACGTGCTGCATTGTTCTTGTGGTAAACTCCCTTAGAGCAAGCTGCTTCAATAACAGAAGAAGCACTCTTAAGAGCAGCCTCTGCAGCAGCCTTATCGCCAGCAGCAACAGCAGCCTCTACCTTCTTAATAGATGTCTTAACCTCAGAACGGATTGCTTTATTTCTAGCAGTCTTTGTCTCTGTAACTAAAATTCTCTTCTTAGCAGATTTAATGTTAGCCAATCTGTACACCTCCAAATCAATATTAATCGTTATTGTTTCTATGCGGTGAAACAGACACGGACGCTCCATCGCAAACATACTATATTATAATATTGCAAGCTTCCTATTCTGTCAATACATAATCTGAAAAAAAGTGGGAAAATTATCGGTATTGTGATATGGAACCGCAGGTATCGCATTCACATATTATAATAGCACAGTTTCGCGTAAAGGAGAGGAACAACATGCAGCTTGAAAGCTATCCGATTCGTACAGACTTAGCGCTTGAGTCGCAGGAGCGTCTGCAGAAGGACAATGGACAGGTAAAAGGCGTGCGCCTTGAAGAAGAGAAGAAGGACAACGGAGTCGTAATCTCGACGGTGTTCATCGATACAGAGAATGCGGCGAAAGCGATGGGGCGTCCAAGAGGAACGTACGTGACGATCGAGGCACCGGAGATGATCGAGGAAGATGCCGGGTATCATCGGGATATTTCCGTGGAACTGGCGCAGATTCTAAGACAGATGGTAGCGCAGTACGAGTCTAAGGTGTCGGATGACCTGAAAGAGGGGATGGATGTGTCTGTTCTGATCGCGGGGCTTGGCAACCGCGAGGTGACGCCGGATGCGCTTGGACCGAAGGTGGTCGACAATCTGTTTATCACGAGGCATATCATGAATGAGTTTGGAAAGTATGCTTTTTCCGATGAGAAGACGAGTAAGATCAGTGGGATCGTGCCGGGGGTGATGGCGCAGACAGGAATGGAGTGCGTGGAGATCCTGCGCGGAATTGTGAAGGAGACGGAGCCGGATTTCATTATTACAGTGGATGCGCTCGCGGCGCGTAATGTGAAGCGACTGAACCGGACGATACAGCTAACCGATACCGGAATTACGCCGGGAAGCGGAATCGGCAATCACAGAAATGCTTTGAATAAGGAGAGCCTTGGAATTCCGGTGATTTCGCTTGGCGTACCGACGGTTGTGAATGCGGCAACGATCGTGGCGGATGCGATGAATGACCTGATCGAGGCGGAGGCAAGCTCGCATGCGGATCTAAAGAAGCTTGATGAACATGAGCGGCAGGAACTGGCGAGAGAACTGCTGTCGCCGCAACTGAATGGACTTTTTGTGACACCGAAGAACATTGATGATTCGATCAAAAGCTTAAGTTATCTCATCTCGGAGGGACTTAATATTGCACTTCTTGGGAATAAAGACGAGAATGCGCTCATATAATGCCAAGAGGTGGTGATGGTTTGGTGAGACGAAAGGCAAGGGAAGGGCGTAAACTTTCGCTTTTGCTATTGATCATATTATTTGCGTTGCTTTGCAGCTTTTTCTATCATTATGGAGAGGGGATGCTTGGAAGTATGGGACAGAATCTGTCCCTGAAATTTTATAATGGAGTGCTGCGCGTCTATGTGCCGTCTGTTGTGTGTTCGCAGGAGGAGGGACCATCTGGCGTGTATCGGGATGTGACGGCTTCTGTCTATCCGGCGATCGCCTGTAACGAGCAGCGGATTTGGTACGAATCGCAGGCGGAAAATATGTCGCAGTATGAGAATCTGGCAGCGATGGAGAATGCACAGGCAAAACAGATTCTTGCAGAGAATAAGAATGTAGAACGTGTTGAGGTAGATGGGCAGTCTGCCACGGAAGTGGACGAGACTAAGATGACTGAGGATGCAGAGCCGAATAAAAAAGAAACAAATTCTTCTGATGAAGATAACGAGATTCAGGCGGCAGAAAAGATGACAAAATCTGATAAGAAAAAGAAGATCAATCGCAAAAAGTTGGAAGATTTTGATTATCTGCGGCAGACGTTTTATCAGATTGATAATATGACAACGATCGGGAAGGATCAGTTATGTGTGGATAAACTTTTGAAGCCGGATATGACCGTGGATACTTCGGTGGACGGACCGCAGATACTGATCTATCACACGCATTCGCAGGAAGGGTATAAGGATTCCAGACCGGGCAAGGCATCGGAATCGGTGGTCGGGCTGGGAGATACTTTGACCAAACTGTTAGAGGACAAAGGATTTCGTGTACTCCATCACAAAGGAACCTATGATCTGCCGGACAGAGATCACGCGTATTCGGCGGCGGCACCGGAGATTGAGCAGATCATCAAAGACAATCCGTCGATTCAGGTGGTGATTGATCTGCACAGGGACGGTGTGGCGGAGGAAACACGCCTCGTTACGGAACAGAACGGCAAAAAGATGGCGCAGATCATGTTTTTCAATGGCTTAAGCCGCACGACATCGACCGGCGATATCGCGTATCTGAAGAATCCGTACATAGAAGATAATCTTGCTTTTTCTTTTCAGATGCAGCTTGCGGCGGCAGAGTATTATCCGGGACTGACGAGGCGGATTTATCTGAAAGGATACCGTTACAATATGCATTTCTGTCCGAAGTCGCTGCTTGTCGAGGTGGGGGCACAGACCAACACGCTGAAAGAGGCGAAAAATTCGATGGAGCCGTTGGCGGATCTGCTTTCTAAGGTGCTTAAAGGAGAGGAGTAGGAAAATGTAGGATTCCAATTTTGAATACACAGGAGAGGTTAAAGTATACATTCATAGATCCTCGTGGTAAAATATACTACAAGGGAAAGTCATTGTATAATTGTTGGATTTGTTCATAGTGGAGCAAATCTTGTGGCAAATAAAAAATACATAAGGAGAAAGGTGGGAATATTATGGTTGATTATACAGAAGGTTCTGGAAAGCAGTATCACACGGGGGTAGGACCGGAGGATATCGGCGGGTATGTGATCTTACCTGGTGATCCGAAGCGGTGTAAGAAGATTGCGGAGCATTTCGACAATCCGGTGCTTGTTGCGGATAACAGAGAATATACGACGTACACAGGAACGATCGATGGGGTGAAAGTCAGTGTGACATCGACGGGAATCGGTGGTCCTTCTGCGGCAATCGCGATCGAAGAATTGTCCAAATGCGGTGCGCATACGTTCCTGCGTGTCGGCACCTGTGGCGGAATGCAGGAGGATGTGTTAGGCGGCGATATTGTGATTGCAAGCGGGGCAATCCGCATGGAGGGGACTAGCAGAGAGTATGCGCCGATCGAATATCCGGCAGTACCGGATGTGAATGTCATGAATGCGATGATTGCAGCGGCAAAAGGCGAAAAGCTCCGTTATCATGTCGGTGTGGTACAGTGCAAGGATTCGTTTTTCGGACAGCATGAGCCGGAGGTGATGCCGGTCAGCTACGAGCTGGAGAACAAGTGGCAGGCGTGGCTTCGCATGGGATGTCTGGCTTCGGAGATGGAATCTGCGGCGCTTTTTATCGCAGGAAGTTTTCTGCGTGTGAGGGTTGGTTCGTGTTTCCTTGTGGTCGCAAATCAGGAGCGTGCGAAGAAGGGACTGCCAAATCAGCAGGCTCATGATACGGAGCTTGCCATCCGGACGGCAGTGGAAGCAATCCGTATTCTTATCAGGGAGGATGCCGATGATTAATAAAGAGATGATACCGCGCCTGATCGAGGAGGCGCTTGAAGCAAGAAAGATGGCATATACACCGTATTCGCATTTTCAGGTTGGAGCGGCGCTTCTTACCGAAGCGGGCAGGATATACCGCGGCTGTAACATCGAGAATGCAGCCTACACGCCGACGAACTGCGCGGAGCGCACCGCATTCTTTAAAGCGGTCAGTGAGGGCGAGCGGGCATTCGCCGCGATCGCGATCGTTGGAGGTGCGGAAAACGCAAAGACGCTTGATTTCTGTGCGCCTTGCGGCGTGTGCAGACAGGTGATGGAAGAGTTCTGTGATGAGGAAGCGTTTGAAATTGTGCTTGCACGGTCGGTGGAGGAGTATGAGTTTTATACACTGAAAGAACTTTTCCCGAAAGGATTCGGACCGAAGGATTTAAAAGGAGAATAGAAATGGATACAACGAAAATACTGAGTATGGTCGATCATACGTTATTATTGCAGACAAGCACATGGGAGGAGATTCGCGCACTGTGTGACGATGCCATTCATTATGGTACTGCGTCGGTGTGCATTCCACCGTGTTTCGTGCAGCAGGCGAAGGAGTATGTCGGAAACCAGATGAAGATCTGTACGGTGATTGGCTTCCCAAACGGAAATCATACGACGGCTACGAAAGTGTTTGAGACAATCGATGCGATCAACAACGGCGCGGACGAGATTGACATGGTGATCAATGTCGGAATGCTGAAAGCAAAGAATTATGATTATGTGTTAAATGAAATCCGTGAAATCAAGGATGCCTGCGGAGACAAGATTTTAAAGGTGATCATTGAGACATGTCTGCTGACGGATGAGGAGAAGATCAAGATGTGTGAGATTGTGACGGAGTCCGGAGCGGATTTCATCAAGACATCGACCGGATTTTCTACCGGTGGTGCAACGTTTGATGATATTGCGCTTTTTGCGGAGCATGTAGGAGAGAATGTGAAGATTAAGGCAGCGGGAGGCATCTCTTCGATGGAGGACGCCGAAAAGTTTATTGCGCTTGGCGCGAGCCGGCTCGGTACAAGCCGCATTGTGAAGATTGTAAAAGGCAGTGAAGCATAACGCGCATGGACAGGTACGAAAGAAGAATTGCAATGTGAAGTAGATGATATGTGCGTGTAGAAAAAGATGGGAAGGTGGGTAAGCATGCGTTTTAACCGTGTATTTGTAATCGTTTTGGATTCACTTGGTATCGGTGCGATGGCGGATGCCGCAAAGTTTGATGACGTGGGAGCGGATACGCTCGGTCATATCTCGGATACCGTGGAACACTTAAATATTCCGAATCTGCAGAGAATGGGACTTGCGAATCTGAAGGCATTAAAGCAGGTGCCGCCTGTGGATCAGCCGACCGCATATTATATGGCGATGAACGAGGCGAGCAACGGCAAGGACACGATGACCGGACATTGGGAGATGATGGGCATCCGGACGGAGAAGCCTTTTATTACGTTCACGGATACGGGATTCCCGAAGGAGCTGATCGATGAACTCGAGAAGCGCTGTGGCAGAGAGATTATCGGTAATAAGGCGGCGAGTGGAACTGTGATCCTCGATGAGCTCGGGGAACAGGAAGTGAATGAGGGAAAGCTGATCGTTTATACGTCGGCAGATTCGGTGCTGCAGATCTGTGGCAATGAGGAGACGATGGGACTTAAGACGCTGTACCATTATTGTGAGATTGCGCGTGAACTTACGATGCGTGATGAGTGGCGCGTGGGACGCGTGATTGCGCGCCCGTATGTTGGAAAGAAGCGTGGCGAATTTAAGCGTACGAGTAACCGGCACGATTACGCATTAAAGCCGACCGGACCGACGGTGCTCAATGCATTAAAAGGTGCGGGATATGATGTGATCTCCGTTGGCAAGATCAATGATATCTTTGTCGGAGAGGGGATTACAGAGAGTAATCATTCGGAGAGCAGTGTGCATGGTATGCAGCAGACGATCGATATTGCAAAACGCGATTTTAGAGGACTGTGTTTTACGAATCTGGTCGATTTTGATGCGTTGTGGGGACACCGCAGAAATCCGGTCGGATATGGAGAAGAGATCGAGAAGTTTGACCAGAAACTTGGAGAACTGCTTCCGGTACTGCGCGAGGATGATCTGCTGATCCTGACGGCGGATCACGGAAACGATCCGACCTACAAGGGAACGGATCATACAAGGGAACAGGTACCGTTTCTTGCCTACTCGCCGTCCGATATCGGAAGCGGCGAGCTTAAGACAAGTGATACCTTTGCGGTCATCGGTGCAACAATCGCAGATAACTTCGGCGTGAAGATGCCGGAGGGAACGATCGGGACATCGCTTCTTGCTCAGATCAAATGAAGATTTTAAGCCACAGGGGGATGTGAAGAAGATTCATTCTGCGGAAGAAAATGTAAAAAGAACTTGTCCACTTTATCGGTTTATCGATTTGTCACATAAAAGTGTAGACATAAGAAAATATGAGATGCTATAATAAAAAACGTCAGAGAGCAGAGCAGACGAAAGTCTGTGATGCAAAGCTATGTGGCTTGTAAAATGGCAACAAGTTGCATGAAATTATATGCACTGTCTGCGAGACAGTGCTATTTTTTAGTCTGGAATAACTTTGGTTATCAAACAAATAAAAGGATCTAGGGTGTGAAAAATGAGACGAAAAAGAGTAATTGCAGCCATTCTGCTTGTGGGGATTTTGGTGATCACCATGGCGGGATGCAAAAATGCAAGTAACAGTAAAAAGGAAAAAGAAAAACCTGTCATCACGCTCGGGAGCGACAGCTATCCCCCATACAATTATCTGAATGAGGATGGAGTACCGACTGGAATCGATGTTGAACTTGCTACAGAAGCCTTTAACAGAATGGGATATCAGGTGAATGTTGTCCAGATCAACTGGGAGAAGAAAAAGGAACTGGTGGAGAGCGGAGAGATTGACTGTATTATGGGCTGCTTTTCCATGGAAGGGCGTCTTGAAGAGTACCGCTGGGCAGGTCCGTACATAGCAAGCCGTCAGGTGGTCGCTGTAAATGAAAATAGTGATATCTATAAACTGAGTGACATGGAGGGAAAGAACCTGGCTGTTCAGTCCACAACCAAACCGGAAGGCATCTTCTTGAACCGGACGGATGAGAGAATCCCCAAGCTGGGTAATCTGATCAGTCTTGGACACAGAGAGCTGATCTATACGTTTCTTGGAAAAGGATATGTAGATGCAGTTGCAGCGCACGAGGAATCTATCGTTCAGTATATGAAGGATTATGAGACAAGCTTCCGCATCCTGGAAGAACCTTTGATGGTTGTGGGGATAGGAGTTGCTTTTGCAAAAGATGATGACAGAGGAATCTGTGAGCAGATGGATCAGACACTGGAAGAGATGCGTCAGGATGGCACCTCTCTGAAAATTATTGAAAAATATCTGGATGATCCCGAGAAGTATCTGGAGGTGGATGATCTTGGATATTAGGAAAAAGATAAAAGAAAAAAGAATCCAGTTGCTTGGTGGTATGATTGGAATCTGTGTGGTGGTAGTCTCACTGCTTTATTTCTTTCATACGCAGAAAGCGGAAGCCGAGAAAAGAATGGTGGAGATTGTAAATTATGTGAAGGTGCAGTGCTCAACCTACACCCATTATAATGAATCTTCGGAATCCAAAAGCCTCCTCCGTGCAATCGAAAGTGCCAGACAGATGAGTACGAATATCGACATGGAAATCGAAAACGGTGGTCAGCTGAGCCGCGGGTTTCTGAAAGAAAACCTGCAGACTCTCTGGGTGGATGGTATCCTTGTACTAGATGCAGAGGGAAAGACGGACTGTGAATACAGTACGGATGACTCTCTGACCAATGAGATTACAGAGTATCTGCAAAAAGAAATTATCATGGATTTTAGTGGATATGAAGAAAGAACTTATTCGGAACGTTTTACGAGAGAGGAAGGGGCTCATATCGACATTGCAGCCTGCGCCAGAAAAGATGCACCGGGTATTGTAGCAATCTATTATTATACACCCCCTGAATTTGTCAGAAACTATACTCTGACGATACAGAGTCTTTTAAATGGTTATAGCACAAGGAAAGATGGAACCATCATGGTTGCAGACCATGGGACGATTGTTGCCAGTAATGATGAGAGCCTGATGGGACAGGATACTGCAAGCAACGAGGTCATTCAGGCAATGAAACAGCACACCGACAGCCAGCATATTTTTCATTTGAAGAATGATGGAACCGGATGCTACGGAATCATGCTGAAACAGCGTGATTATTATATTTATGCATATATTCCGGATACGGAGGTATTCCATAATCTTACATTAAGTGTAACAGGTGTCATTTTTCTTTATTGTCTGATATTCAGTGTATTTTGGTTTTGGGCATACAGAATTAATCTGACGCATCAGAAAATGGAACAGGAAAAAGATGAAAAATATAAAGCAGAACTTCTGATAGCAGCAAAAAAAGCAGAAGCAGCCAATCGGGCTAAGACGGAATTTCTCCAGAGGATGAGCCATGATATTAGAACACCAATCAATGGAATCTGTGGCTTGGTCGATATGGCTGACTATTATGCGGATGATCCGGAGAAACAGACAGAATACAGGAAAAAAGTCAGAGAGTCATCGAATCTGTTACTGGGACTGATAAATGATGTTCTGGATATGAGTAAACTGGAGTCCGGTGAAGTGATTCTAGAAGAGATTCCATTTAATCTGAGCAGCATTTCCAGGGAAGTACTTGTTGTAATCGAGCAGATGGCAGCAGAACAGAATATCCGAATTGAGTGGGAGAAAAGAGAAATCATACACCGGGATTTTATTGGAAGCTCAGAGTATGTGAAACGTGTGATGATGAATATCCTGTCGAATGCGGTGAAATATAACAGGGAAAATGGTCATATTTATATCAGCTGCATAGAAATTCCATCCAAACAGTCGAAAATGACAACAATGGAATTTGTCTGCCGTGATACAGGAATCGGAATGGCAGATGAGTTTCAGAAACATATTTTTGAACCATTTGTACAGGAACATACGGGAAGCCGCACAAAATTTGCGGGAACAGGTCTGGGAATGCCGATTACCAAAAAACTGGTTGAAAAAATGGGTGGAACCATTACTTTTGAGAGTGAAGAAGGTGTCGGGACGACATTTGTGATTCGTGTTCCATTCAAAATTGATATGGAAGCGGATAAACGCGAAGAACAGAATGATGTTTCAGAAAAATCTATAACGGGACTGCATATTCTACTGGCAGAAGATAATGAGCTGAATATGGAAATCGCTGAATTTATGCTTCAGAATGAAGGCGCTGAGGTGACAAAAGCATGGAATGGACAGGAAGCGGTTGAACGATTCAGAAAAAGTAAGCTCGGTGAATTTGATGTCATTCTTATGGACATCATGATGCCGGTGATGAATGGTTACGAGGCAGCAAAGCGGATCCGATCCCTGGACAGAGAGGATGCAAGGAGGATTCCGATTATTGCAATGACAGCCAATGCATTTACGGAGGATAGATTGAAGGCAAAAGAAGTAGGAATGGATGAACATATCTCTAAGCCTGTTGATGTAAAATTACTGTTAAAAGTAATTTATAAATTAGTAGAAAACAGCAAGACGGAGAATCCATAATGGAAAAGAAAAAATGGAACAGGGTTTTGTCTGTCCTTTTCGTGATGGTGACTGCTTTATCACTTTTGTCAGGCTGTGGCGGGAAGCGTGCAGAAAAAGAAGACAAAGAAACCATTACAGTGTATTTATGGACCACAAACCTGTATGAAAAGTATGCACCATACATACAGAAGCAGCTTGCGGATATCAATATTGAATTTGTAGTAGGTAATAATGATCTGGATTTCTATAAGTTTCTTAAGGAAAACGGTGGCTTGCCGGATATTATAACCTGCTGTCGTTTTTCACTGCATGATGCAAGTCCTCTGAAAGACAGCCTGATGGATCTGTCCACAACCAATGTGGCAGGTGCTGTCTATGATACCTATCTGAACAGTTTTCAGAATGAGGATGGCAGTGTAAACTGGCTTCCGGTGTGTGCGGATGCACATGGTTTTTTAGTGAACAAAGATCTTTTTGAAAAGTATGATATTCCTCTTCCAACAGATTACGAGAGTTTTGTTTCCGCCTGTGAGGCATTTGACAAAGTGGGGATCCGTGGGTTTACCTCAGACTATTTTTATGATTATACCTGTATGGAAACACTGCAGGGCTTGTCAGCATCAGAGTTATCTTCTCCAGACGGACGTAAGTGGCGCACTGGTTACAGTGATCCGGATAACACAAAGATAGAAGGTCTGGACCGTACCGTCTGGCCGGAGGCTTTTGAACGTATGGAGCAGTTCATCCGGGATACAGGGCTTAGCCGGGATGATCTGGATATGGACTATGATGCGGTGAGGGATATGTTTAAAAGTGGTAAACTTGCCATGTACTTTGGCAGCTCTGCCGATGTAAAAATGATGCAGGAGCAGGGCATCAACACAACGTTTCTTCCGTTTTTTCAGGAGAACGGTGAAAAGTGGATTATGACTACGCCGTACTTCCAGGTAGCCTTAAATCGTGATCTGTCAAAGGATGATACACGCCGGAAGAAAGCAATGAAGATACTGAGTACAATGCTTTCAGAGGATGCGCAGAAGAGGATCATTAGTGATGGGCAGGATCTGTTAAGCTACAGCCAGGATGTGGATTTTAAGCTTACAAAATATCTGAACGATGTGAAACCTATGATCCAAGAAAACCATATGTATATACGTATTGCGTCAAACGACTTCTTCTCTGTTTCTAAGGACGTGGTGTCTAAGATGATTTCAGGAGAATATGATGCAGGGCAGGCTTATCAGGTATTTCATTCCCAGCTCCTTGAGGAAGAATCTGCGTCTGAGAACATCGTGTTGGATTCACAGAAGTCTTATTCAAACCGTTTCCATAGCAGTGGAGGAAATGAGGCATATTCTGTTATGGTAAACACTCTGCGTGGCATTTATGGTACAGATGTGCTGATTGCAACCGGAAACAGCTTTACGGGAAATGTGCTGAAAGCCGGCTATACAGAAAAAATGGCAGGTGATATGATCATGCCAAATGGTCTTTCCGCTTACAGCAGCAAGATGAGTGGGACTGAACTGAAAGAGACGCTTAGAAACTTTGTAGAAGGCTATGAGGGCGGATTTATTCCGTTTAACCGTGGCTCCCTGCCGGTGGTCAGCGGCATTTCTGTGGAGATCAGGGAAACAGATGAGGGTTATACATTGGGTAAAGTTACGAAGGACGGCAAACAAGTTCAGGACAATGATATTGTCACGGTAACCTGCCTTGCATTACCTAAACACATGGAAGCATACCCGGCAGATGATAATATTGTATTTGGTGGAGAGGATACCTCTGTGAAAGATACCTGGCTGGAATATATTTCAGAGGGTGATGCCATTCTTGCAGAGCCTGAAGATTATATGACTCTGAGGTGAGAAACATGAAGATTAAGGATCATAATACAGACAGAGAAAAGCCGGCTATGAGAAAACGATTACAGACAGCTGCCTTTGCGACTCTCATTATAGTAATTGTTTTGACTGTTTTTCGATATTTCAGGTTTGTGGCAGAAACCATTTATGAGGAAAGTGTTTCTCATCTGACGGAGGTCTTCCATCAGTCTGATAAGATGTTGACGGAACTGACAAATAAGAACCTGACTTATCTCCATATGTGGAGTGAGTATCTGCGTGATACCTCCGGTGAAAGTGAAATCCGTGATTACATAGAGAATGCGCAGGAGGATGCAGGCTTTTTAGAGTTTTATTTTCTATCGGCTGATGGAAATTATAAGATGATAACAGGGGAAACCGGGTACCTTGGATTGCAAGAAAATATGGAAGAGGAGATCCGGAAGGGAAATGATATCGTAGCGAATGCAGTAGTTCCCGGGAAATCCCAGCTGCTTGTTTTTGCCACTCCTAAGGCTCATGGAATTTATCAGGGATTTGAATATGATGCGATTGCTATTGCTTATGAAAACTCTGATATTGTAGATGTGCTGGATATTTCCGTTTTCAATGGAAATGCCCACAGTTTTGTGATTCATCCGGATGGTCGTGTTGTGGTGGATCATTCCTCTGAGTCATGGGGGAATGTGTATAATTTCTTTGGCATTCTGAGAGAACATTCCAGTCTGTCTGAAAAAGAAATTCTGGAACTTTCCGATGAATTTAAAGCGGGACATAACGATGCACTGTTGGTAGCTCTGGATGGGAAGAACTATTATCTGGTCTACGAGAAATCCGCTATCCGGAACTGGATATTCTTAGGACTTATCCGGGAGGATATCGTCAATGCCGGTATGAACAGACTGCAGCTTAGTACGATACTCCTTGTAAGTGTAGTCGTGCTCTGTATTGCCACATTTTGTATCGGCCTTATTCTTAAAAAAGGCAGGACAAGCCTTAAGAAAAAGGATACGGAGATCCTGTACCGAGACGAACTGTTCCAAAAGCTTTCCATGAATGTAGATGATGTTTTCCTGATGCTGGATGCAAAAACATATCAGGCAGATTACGTCAGTCCGAATGTGGAAAAACTGCTGGGGATTACGGTAGAACAGATTCGTAAAGACATTTGTATTCTGGGGAAAGTGTATTCAGAGGAACATGTAGATTCGGAGAAAAACTATCTGGAGAAAATCCGGGTGAATGAACAAAGAGAATGGGATTTTGAATATGTTCATCTGAAGACCGGAGAGAGACGCAGATTTCATAATATTGCAATGGGCTGCGAGATAAACGGAACAAAGAAATATATTCTGGTTATGTCGGACCGTACATCTGACTGGAAAATGAATCAGGCACTGTCCGAGGCGGTTCGCGCGGCAGAGACTGCAAACAGGGCAAAGAGTACGTTCCTTTCCAACATGTCTCACGATATCCGGACACCAATGAATGCAATTATCGGCTTTACGACACTGGCTGTAAGCAACATTGATAATAAGAATAAGGTCAGAGATTATCTGGGTAAGATTCTTTCCTCGAGCAACCATCTGCTCTCACTGATCAATGATATACTAGACATGAGTCGGATTGAGAGTGGGAAGCTGCATCTGGAAGAAACTGAGGTCAGTCTGTCGGATGTGATTCATGACCTGAAGACGATCATCAGTGGGCAGATCCATGCGAAGCAGCTTGAGCTTTATATGGATGCCATGGACGTGACCAATGAGGATGTCTATTGTGACAAGACGAGACTGAATCAGCTGCTGCTGAACCTCTTATCAAATGCAGTTAAGTTTACACCTGCTGGTGGAACCGTTTCTGTCCGGATCAGACAGTATCCTGGCACACCAAAAGGAAGTGAACTGTACGAAATCCGGGTAAAGGATACCGGAATCGGTATGAGTCAGGAATTTGCACAGAAGATATTCTCTCCTTTTGAGAGGGAGCGGACTTCCACGGTCAGCAGGACGCAGGGTACAGGACTTGGCATGGCCATTACCAAGAATATTGTGGATATGATGGGCGGTACCATTGAGGTTCAGACTGTGCAGGGAAAAGGCACCGAATTTATAGTCCGCCTTCCACTTCGGCTTCAGCCAAAGCATCACACTATAGAGAAGATTGCAGAACTGGAAGGTCTTAAGGCGTTGGTTGTAGATGACGATTTTAATACCTGTGACAGTGTGACAAAGATGCTTGTAAAGGTAGGGATGCGTTCGGAATGGACACTTTCCGGTAAGGAAGCTGTTCTCCGTGCACGGCAGTCTATAGAGCTTGGAGATGCATTCCATGCTTATATCATTGATTGGCGGTTGCCGGATATGAATGGTATTGAGGTCACCCGCCAGATCCGGAGTCTTGGCGACGATACGCCGATTATTATTCTGACTGCTTACGATTGGTCGGATATTGAAGCAGAAGCCAGAGCCGCAGGGGTGAATGCATTCTGCGAGAAACCTCTGTTTTTGTCAGATATCAGAGAGACTTTGATGGAGGCTATCGGACAGAAAAAAATCCAAACAGAGAAACTGTTTCTTCCGGCAGAGGGCTTGGAGTTCAAAGACAAGTGCATATTGCTGGTGGAAGACAATGAACTGAACAGCGAAATTGCAGTGGAGATTCTTAGTGAGTATGGTTTCAGGGTCGATATCGCAGAAAATGGCGCTGAGGCGGTGGAGAAGATAAAAAATTCCACACCGGGTAATTATGATCTGGTACTGATGGATGTTCAGATGCCGGTAATGAACGGATATGAGGCCACGAAGCGGATTCGTGCGCTGGATGATCCGGCACTAGCTGGAATTACCATTCTTGCCGTGACTGCAAATGCTTTTGATGAAGACAGAAAAAAAGCATTGGAATGCGGGATGGATGGATTCTTATCCAAACCGATTGTTATAGAGGAATTGATCGGTACATTACGAAATAGCCTGGCATGAATGAAACGGAGTAAGGATTCTTTGCTTTAGTGTGTGGGGGATAGAAAATAGAAGCTGGTGACGTTAGTAACAAAACAAATGTCTGGTAAATATTAAGGACAGGGTAAGGGAAGAATTTGAGTATAGAAAGACGAGGAAGAAATTGATCCCAGCTATGGAAATCTGGTAAAGGCAGTGGAAGAACAGAATGCGGAGAATGCTTTCCGTGCGGCTCACACTTTAAAAGGAATCTGCCTGAATCAGGGGCTGGACAGACTATGCATAGACAGTGCGTGTCTTACGGAGAAATCGACACCGGCGGAGGCCGTTGATGGAACGGTTGCTTATCTTGTGATCTGTTTCATGGGTATTCCGTTTATTACCGCGTATAATATTATCAGTTCCATTTTCCGTGGAATGGGAGACAGTCAAAGTCTGATGTATTGATGAGATCGTTGAAGCTATGGCATTTGATATCCGTTATCAGTATGCACTGCACACAACCAGTTTTGAAGAGCAGCCAATTAGTGACAGAACCCTCAGCAGGTTTAGAGCAAGAGTTCTTTCTTACGAAACAGCGCATGATGTTGATCTTATTAATGTGTTGTAAAAATGGCAAAAGAAATATCTGATTTTATGGAGCGGAGAAGAAAACTCACGTTTAGCATCTGAACATAATCTAAAGCTTGTAACAACCAATTTCACAGGATGAAAACCAGATGAAATATATGCTGATTTTGTCTTTACCGATGATGGCAAATATCTCATCAAATGTAAGAATAATTGTGTACCTGAAGACTGCATCTATGATCCGGGCAATGATCGTTCCATTGCGTATTTTCGGATAAGTGACTGCGAAGGATGTCCTTACAAAGAATGGTGTCAGCCACGTTTTCTAAAAACACGAGTCCGAAAGGAAGTATCTTGGAAATCCGTTGGTCGTGCAAAACAATTACAGTAGATTTTCAAAAGCTATTAGATTATACCAATAGCTTAGATTCGCATACTTCAAATAAGAAAACAGCATAAAATCAATGTACCACAGTTTCGAAATATCAATGAATTATAGGCGCAAAAATCATATCTTTCACAAATTCGTGTTAAATTTTCAAGGTACAAGCAAAATCAAATATTAAAATGGGCTTTTGACACCCTAATCCTTATAGTTTTACACGTTAACGTATTGCATCGTATTGAGAAAGATTGTACAATAGACACATACCAAAATGCAAAGGAAGTTACACACATGGAAAATGTATATATGATGGGCAACGGAGCAATTGCGCTCGGTGCATTGGCAGCAGGGGTGAATCTGGTTGCCGGTTATCCGGGAACTCCGTCCTCGGAAATTATTGAGACAATCGCAAAATATCCAAAAGAGGGACGTCACATTGAGTGGTCGGTCAACGAGAAGGCTGCGATGGAAGTGGCAGCGAGTGCCGCTTATTCCGGAGCAAGAAGCCTTGTGACAATGAAACAGGTGGGACTGAATGTGGCATCGGATCCGCTGATGTCACTTGCTTATGTCGGAGTCAAAGGCGGTATGGTAGTCGTATCGGCGGATGATCCGGGACCGATTTCTTCCCAGACGGAGCAGGATACGAGAAGATTTGCGGAATTTGCAAGAATTCCGGTATTCGATCCGACATCACCGGAAGAAGCATTTATCATGATCCAGGAAGCATTTGCTTACTCGGAAAAATATAAGACACCGGTGCTTTTCCGCCCGACAACAAGAATCTGTCACGCATATGCGAACATTCAGGCTCCGGCGGATATAACTGCACACGAATTTGAAGGATTCGTGAAGGATTCCAAGAAATGGGTAATTTTCCCAAGACTATCCTTTATGAATCATGCGATGATCGAGAAACGCAACGTGGAGATCGGGGATGATTTCTCGGCGAGCGGATTCAATGAAGTGTCAGGAGCCGCAGATAGTAAGAAGGCAGTATTTACCGGCGGAGTCAGCTACGCTTACGTGAAGGAAGCGCTTGCGGATCACCCAGAGGTGAAGGTCTGCAAGATCGGAACACCTTACCCGTTCCCGGAGAAATTCGTACTGGAAGCGTTACAGGGAGTGGAAGAAGTGATGGTGCTGGAGGAACTCAGCCCATACATCGAAGAGAAGCTTCTTATGATCTGTGGAAAACACAGATTACATATCAAAGTATATGGCAAGATGACCGGACATGTGCCGGCAAGTGGAGAGAACTCCTACGAACTGTCACAGAAGATTTTAAGTGATTTCTTAGATTTGGATCTTGCAGATGCAGCAATCGATACTGCGGATGCACCGCAGCTTCCGGTCCGTCCGCCAGTACTTTGCGCAGGCTGTCCGCACCGCGCATCGTTCTATGCGGTAAAGAAGGCGATGGAAGGTAAGAAAAGCTATTTCTGCGGAGACATCGGCTGCTACACACTGGGCAATGCGATGCCGCTCGATATGTGCGATACCTGTCTGTGCATGGGCGCAGGTGTCACGATGGCACAGGGCTTCCACTGGTCAGACCCGGAGATGGAAGGAGCCGCTTTCGCTTTCATCGGCGATTCGACATTCTTTGCTTCCGGTATGACGGGAGTTGTGAATGCGGTCTACAACGAGGCAAATATTGTAGTCTGCATTCTGGACAATTCGACGACCGCGATGACCGGTCACCAGCCGCATCCGGGAACCGGACGCAACATGATGGGCGATATTGTTGAGAAAGTCAGCATCGAAAATATTCTAAGAGGCATCGGACTCACTTTTGTTAAGACAGTTGATCCTTTGAATCTGGAAGAGGCTGTGGCAACGGTGCAGGAGGCCGCTTCGGAGCAGGGCGTGAAGGCAATCATCTTCAAGTCCCCTTGTATCGCGATTGCCAAAAGCGCCAAGAAAGCAGCAATCTCTGAGAAGTGTATCCAGTGTGGCAAATGCATTCGTGAGATCGGCTGCCCGGCGATTGTGAAAGTGGACGGAAAAGTAACGATTGACAGCAATCTGTGTACCGGTTGTAACCTTTGCGGACAGATCTGTCCGGTCGGGGCGATTCAGGTAAGTTAGGAGTATATAGAGATGAAAAAAGATGTTTTGATATGTGGAGTAGGCGGACAGGGAACGGTCTTAGCCTCCAAACTGATCGCGGCAGCAGCGATGGAAGAAGGCAATACCGTGCATTCTGCGGAGACCATCGGTATGGCGCAGCGAGGCGGCTCTGTAACGAGCCATGTACGAATCGGTGAGGCTTTTTCACCGCTGATTCCAAAAGGCAAAGGCGATATGATACTGGCGTTTGAGCCGGCAGAGGCGGTCCGTAACCTTTCGTATCTGAAGAAGGATGGAACAGTGATCGTGAATGCGTCTCCGGTGAAGCCGACGACCGAGTCTTTGCATGAGACCGGATACGATGGAACGGAGATGATCGCCTACCTGAAGGAGAAGTGCAGCGTGATCGTTGTTGATTCCGAGCCTCTGTGCGAGAAGTACGGCAGCAACAAGTATCTGAATGTGATTCTGCTGGGAGTTGCAGCGGGATCCGGCGCTTTGGGACTGACCAGGGAAGCTCTCATGCGAGAGATTGAGACGCGTGTGCCGGAGAAGTTTATTGAGAATAACCGACAGGCATTTGAGGATGGTTTCTCATTTGCAGCACAGGCAGTATAGAAAGAACGCAGTTTGCAAGTAGAAATCTGTCGGGGCGACAGATGGAGAAGAAGATTTCGTGAAAGAGAGGGCGAATACATGCAGTTAAATGACACACAACTGGCGCAGGTTGACGCGCAGATCAAGAAACTGATCAGTGGAGACAACTATTACGGCAGAAAATATAAGGAACTGAATATCACGGGCGTATCCAGTCAGGAGGAATTTGAGAACCTTCCGTTCTCCAGCAAGGATGATCTGCGCAACGCGTATCCGCTCGGCATCCAGGCAGTGCCGGACGAAGAAGTTGTAAGAATCCATTCCTCTTCTGGAACTACCGGCAAACCGGTCATCATCCCTTATACAGCAAAGGATGTGGATGATTGGGCAACGATGTTCGCAAGATGTTACGCGACTGCCGGAATCACGAAGAAGGATCGCATTCAGATTACACCGGGTTACGGTCTCTGGACCGCAGGAATCGGTTTCCAGCTCGGCTGCGAAAAGCTCGGCGCGATGGCAATCCCGATGGGACCAGGAAACACCGACAAGCAGCTGCAGATGATGGTCGATTTACAGTCCACCGTCATTACCGCAACTTCTTCTTATGCTTTGCTTCTCTCCGAGGAAATCGAGAAGCGTGGACTGAAGGATAAGATCTGCCTGAAAAAAGGCGTGATCGGTTCGGAGCGCTGGAGTGATAAGATGCGCAAAAGCATCAGGGACGGCTTAGGTATTGAACTGTATGATATCTATGGATTGACGGAAATCTATGGACCGGGTATCGGTATCAACTGCCCGGGCGAGTCGGCAATCCATTATTGGGATGATTATATTTATATTGAGATCATCGATCCGAAGACTGGCAAGACCGTGCCGGACGGAGAAGAGGGCGAGATTGTTATCACAACACTCGTCAAGGAGGGCGCTCCGCTTATCCGTTTCCGTACACATGATATTTCGCGCATTGTACCGACCAGCTGCAACTGTGAGCGATGCAAGAAATATCCGAGAATCGATATCATCAAGGGTCGAAGCGATGACATGTTCAAGGTACACGGCGTTAATATGTTCCCGAGCCAGATTGAGGAACTTCTCTCTCAGGTGGACGGTGTATCCAGCGAGTACAACATCAACATCGCACACGATGATGAGATCAACAAAGATGTCATGCTTATCACCTGCGAGGCAGAAGGACGCGTCAGCTTCGAGAAAGCCAAGGAACATCTGCATGAACTGTTTAAGTCAAGAATTGGTGTCACACCGCGAATCACAGTTGTTCCGGTCGGAACATTGCCACGTTCGGAGAAAAAGGCGAAGCGCGTGATCGATCACAGGGAACTGTAGAAATATTGTTGATGATGCAGAATCAGATGAATGGATAAAAGTTATGAAAATAGTACAAAACAAAACGATTCCTTGTACACGAAGTTTATCATTTGTCCGGCTATACTTTTTTTTATTTTTACAATTTTGGAAAGATCGTTGACGATATTTTGAATCTGTAAAAAGTATGCACAAATAAAGAACGCCCGCAAGGTCATAAAGATACTTCCGGGCGTTCTTGTTACATCAATTCGTGGTCGTAGACGGCACGCTCGCCACCGATGAATTTCAGTCTTGTGCGAGCACATACTACATGCGCATTTCCAATCTGTTTCGTTTCGATTCGTGTCGGCACTGCAACGTCGCGCAGGTGCATGCCGATCAGCGTATCGCCGATATCCATTCCGGCACCTGCTTTAATATGTTCGACAGCAGCAGGCTGCTTGAATGTCTTGTAGGCTGCGGTGGCGAAGGAACCGCCGGCTTTCGGCTGCGGTACAACGTTGACCTTCGGATAACCAAATTTCTCGGCAGCTTCGGCTTCAAGGATCAGTGCACGGTTTAAGTGCTCGCAGCACTGTGCTGCCAGATATACACCGTATTCCTGCGTTGCCTGATAGATTCCGGCAAATACCATATCAGCCAGTTCTGGTTTCGAATGCGTTCCGATCGTTTCGCCGCATACTTCGCTGGTGGAACAGCCGACGACGAAGAGATCGCCTTTCTCCAGTTTTGCTTTTTCCAATATTTCTTTTGCGGCAGTATATGCCTCGTCTTTTATTTTTGTCATGTCTTCCATTGTATCATAACCTCCAATCAACTCGATCATTGAGTCAAAGTTTTTCAATTTATTTTTCTCAAACAATAGTATAGCCCAATAAAAACAAAAAGCAAGGCTTGCGTGAAATTGATCTGATCAAGAGCAAAGTTGTTGTGGCTGATTTCAATATGCGATATAATGAAACCAGCTGATGCATGGAAATGGAGAAAGAAAAATTATGATGAATCGTTTTATCGCATACAATATGCCAAAGATTGAACTGCACTGTCATCTGGACGGCTCAATGAGCGTTGAACTGACGAAGAAACTACTTGCCGATATGGGCGAAGAATATACGAAGGAAGAATTGCAGGAGGCTTTGACGGCACCGATGGATTGTCCGTCTCTTGCGGACTACCTGAAGCGGTTTGATCTGCCGCTTCGCTGTTTGCAGACGAAGAATGGTCTTCGTGCTGCGGCAGAAGAACTGGCGCTGCGTGCGGCAAAGGAGCAGGTCAAATATCTGGAAGTGCGCTTTGCCCCTTCGTTTTCGACGGGACAGGGACTTTCGGTGAAAGAAATCATTGAGAGTGTCAACGAAGGTCTGAAATCGGCTGAGACAAAATGTGATATCCACACAGGAATCTTAGTGTGTGCCATGCGAAACCTTGACAAAGAGACAAATCTTGCGATGCTTAAGGATGCAAGAGAATTTCTCGGAGCCGGTGTTGTGGGCTGTGATCTGGCAGGAGATGAGAAGGCGTATCCAACTTCGGAATTTCATGAATTGTTTGAGTGGGCGAGAAAGAATGAGATTCCTTTTACCATTCATGCGGGGGAGTGCGGCAGTGCACTCGATGTACAGACGGCAATCGAGTACGGTGCAAGACGAATCGGACACGGTATCGCGATGAAGGATGATCCGGAAGTGATGAAGCTTTGTGCGGATAAGAAGATTGGAGTGGAACTCTGCCCGACAAGCAACTTACAGACCAAGGCAATCGGTTCCATCGAGGATTATCCATTTACGAAATTCTACGAAGCTGGGATTCCAATGTCCATCAACACAGACAATCGGACCGTGAGCGATACGACCTGTACGGATGAATATATGCGGCTGACGGATGCCGGAATGTTCAAGGAGGCGATGTGTCAGAAAATTTATATGGCATCGCTTGCTACGAGTTTTGCGGACGATTCCGTTAAGAATGAAGTGTTCAGTCGCTGGCCACTGATGTAATATCTGCGGTGCTTCTTTGAAGCATCGCCCAATTTGTGAAAAAGCATTTGTATAGCATAATTTTAGTTTACACAATCTCTGATTTTCCGTATAATAAAGGATTGTGAAGAACGAATAAAGAAGCCGCAGGAAGCGGCAGGAGGAAATATATGTCAATTGATCAGAGCAAAATTCGTAATTTTTGTATTATTGCCCATATTGATCATGGTAAGTCGACGCTTGCCGATCGAATTATTGAGAAAACCGGTACACTGACCAGCCGAGAGATGCAGGCGCAGGTGCTTGACAACATGGACTTGGAGAGAGAGCGTGGAATCACGATCAAATCTCAGGCCGTTCGCATTATCTACAGTGCGAAGGATGGAAATGAGTATATTTTTAACCTTATTGATACACCGGGACATGTGGATTTCAATTATGAAGTGTCACGAAGTCTTGCGGCGTGTGACGGCGCGATTCTTGTCGTGGATGCGGCACAGGGCGTGGAGGCACAGACGCTTGCCAATGTATATCTTGCTTTGGATCATGATCTGGATGTCATGCCGGTCATCAACAAGATCGATCTGCCGAGTGCAAGACCGGATGAAGTGATTCAGGAGATTGAGGATGTCATCGGAATCGAGGCACAGGATGCCCCGAGAATTTCGGCAAAGACCGGTCTTAATATTGAGGATGTGCTGGAACAGATCGTAACGAAGATTCCGGCACCGACCGGAGATCCGAAGGCTCCACTGAAAGCACTGATCTTCGATGCAATCTATGATTCGTACAAAGGTGTTATCATTTTCTGTCGTATTAAGGAAGGTACGGTTAAAGTTGGTACCAAGATTAAGATGATGGCAACCGGAGCCGAGGACCTTGTAACAGAGGTTGGCTACTTTGGTGCGGGACAGTTTATTCCGTGTGATGAGCTTTCCGCAGGAATGGTTGGTTATATTGCAGCAAGTATCAAGAATGTGCGTGATACCCGTGTCGGTGATACCGTGACGGACAGTGAGCGACCATGTGACGAGGCTCTCCCAGGATATAAGAAAGTCAATCCGATGGTTTACTGTGGATTGTATCCGGCGGATTCTGCAAAGTATCCGGATCTTCGTGATGCGCTTGAAAAGCTGCAGGTCAACGATGCGTCGCTGCAGTTTGAACCGGAGACATCACTGGCACTCGGATTTGGTTTCCGATGCGGATTCTTAGGCCTTTTACACTTGGAGATCATTCAGGAGCGATTGGAGAGAGAGTTTAATCTTGACCTTGTCACCACTGCACCGAGTGTTATCTACAAGGTACACAAGACGGATGGCGAGGTCATTGATCTGACGAATCCATCCAATCTGCCGGATCCGTCGGAAATCGAATATATGGAGGAACCGTATGTCTCTGCTGAGATTATGGTGACGAGCGAATATGTCGGCGCGATCATGAAGCTTTGTCAGGAAAGACGTGGTATCTATCTGAGCATGGATTACATTGAGGCAACGCGTGCGGTCATCAAGTATGATCTGCCACTTAACGAGATCATCTACGATTTCTTTGATGCACTCAAGTCCCGTTCGAGAGGATACGCTTCGTTTGACTATGAGATGAAGGGTTACCAGCGGTCAGAACTTGTGAAACTGGATATCCTGATCAACCGCGAGATGGTCGATGCGTTATCCTTTATCGTGTTCAAGGAGAGTGCGTATGACAGAGGACGCAGAATGTGCGAGCGTCTGAAGGAAGAAATCCCGAGACACCTGTTTGAGATCCCGATTCAGGCGGCTGTGGGCGGTAAGATTATTGCAAGAGAGACCGTGAAGGCGATGCGTAAGGATGTGCTTGCGAAGTGTTACGGCGGCGATATCTCGCGTAAGAAGAAGCTTCTTGAGAAGCAGAAGGAAGGCAAGAAGCGCATGCGCCAGATCGGTACGGTAGAGGTGCCACAGGAAGCGTTCATGAGTGTCTTAAAGCTGGATGAGGATTAAATGGACAAGAATAATTTGGAACTTTATATTCACACGCCTTTTTGCGTGAAGAAATGTGCATACTGTGATTTCTTGTCATTTCCGGCAGATACAAATACGCAGATTCAGTATGTCCATGCCCTGTTAAATGAGATCCGCTTCTATGGGGAGCAGATGGGCGGCTATCAGGTTTCTACAATTTATATCGGCGGCGGGACGCCGAGCTGGCTAGAGCCGGAACTTCTTGTTGCGATCATGGATCAGGTGTACAACAGTTTTCATGTGCGGGAGGATGCGGAAGTCAGTATCGAGTGTAATCCGGGAACGGTTACCACCGCAAAGCTTGAGGCTTATCGAAGAGCGGGAATCAACCGTCTGTCGATCGGATTGCAGTCGGCGAATAACGAGGAACTGAAAGTGCTTGGTCGAATCCATACGTATGAGCAGTTCTTAAAGACGTATGAACTTGCGCGAAACGCAGGATACACCAATATCAATATCGATCTGATGAGCGGACTGCCACGTCAGAGTGCGGAGTCGTTTGCAGATACACTGCAGAGAGTGATCCGGCTGAAACCGGAACATATTTCCGCGTACTCCCTGATCATTGAAAAAGGCACGCCTTTTTATGAAAAATACAAATTTGATATGGTGCGGCAGGAGGCGGGAATGAAGACGGAAGAACTTCCGACCGAGGATGACACCTACAAGATGCTTAAACTGACGCAGCGGGTACTTGCCAAGGCCGGGTACGAGCGATATGAGATTTCGAATTATGCCAAGCCAGGTTATGCATGCCGGCATAATGTCGGATATTGGACGAGGGAGAATTATCTCGGTCTGGGTCTTGGGGCTGCATCGCTGATCGATAATGTGCGGTACAGCAATACAAGAGAGTTGTATGAATATATTGAGATCTGCCGCAAACTGACATTCCTTCCGCCGGAAGTGTTCGCACCGGAAGAGGGGATGGATGCCCCGGAACGCGGCTGGTTCGGAAGCAATCTTCATACGGAAGCCGCGGTAGTCAATCGCAAGGCACAGATGGAAGAATTCATGTTTCTCGGTCTTCGTATGACAGAGGGAATTTCAAGGAACGAGTTTGAAGCGAATTTCGGCATGCCGATTGAGGCTGCGTATGTACAGGTACTTCCAGATCTGCAGGCGCAGAAGCTCATTGAGAAGCGGGAGGGCAGAGTGTATCTGACGGATCGTGGTATGGATGTTGCCAATTATGTGATGGCACAGTTCTTGTTATAAATAAAGGAGAAAAGAATGGTTAAAATCATATCGGACAGTACTTGTGATCTGTCTCAGGCACTAATTGAAAAATACGATATCACGATTCTTCCGCTTCATATTTTACTTGGGGACAAAGAATACAGGGATGGAGCGGATATTACACCGGAAGAAATCTTTGCATGGTCAGATGAAAACAAGACAACTCCGAAGACGTCAGCACCATCTCTCGTGGAGGCGGTAGAATGTTTGAGGTCATACGTGGAGGCAAAGACGGAAGTGATCTGCTTCTCAATTTCTGCAAGTATGTCGACATCTGGTAATGTAATGCGTCTTGCAGCGGAAGAGTTAGAGGCAGGAGATCTTGTGACAGTGATCGATTCGGCGAATCTGTCAACCGGAATCGGACATCTTGTGATCGAGGCGGCGCTTATGGCGCAGGAAGGCAAGGATGCACAGACAATCGCACAAACAATAGAGGAATTAAAGCCGCGCGTGCGTGCCAGCTTCGTGGTAGATACACTGACTTATTTATATAGAGGCGGAAGATGCAGTGCGGTTGCAGCAATGGCGGGCGGTGTGTTAAAGCTTCACCCGAAGATTGTTGTGGAAAATGGTGCGATGGATGCGACAAAGAAGTATCGTGGCAAGCTCGACAATGTGATTCTTTCTTATACGAAGGACATGGAAGAAGCCTTAAAGGCAGCGAAGCCGGATCGTGTCTTTATCACACATTCTGGTTGTGACAAAGCAACGGTGGACAAGGTGCGTGAGTATCTGAAAGGATTGAATCATTTTAACGAGATTATTGAGACGCGTGCCGGTGGTGTGATCTCCAGTCACTGTGGACCGGGAACACTTGGCGTGCTTTTTATTGCACAGTAGATTATGTGATGCATTAGAAGAATATCATATATGTTTGCGAAAGTTGGAATAGATTGGTATTCGGATAAGGAGGAACGAAGATGGTTAAACACATTATATTATGGAATTTAAAAGATGAATTTACAGAGGAGCAGAAGGCAGACATTCGTGCAGGTATCAAGGAAGGTCTTGAGGGACTTGCCGGACAAATCCCGGGACTGATTGATATCTCGGTGCGTACTGAGTATCTTCCAAGCTCAACCGTGGATGTCATGCTCGACACAACCTTCGAGAGTGCAGAGGCTTTAAAAAATTACAGCACCCATCCGAAGCATGTTGCAGTTGCAGACAGTAAAGTTCGTCCGTATACTGCAGTCCGTTCCTGTATCGATTACGAAGTATAGAATTTATATACCGCAGTTGTAATTTCTTTATTTTATATTTATAAATTCTTTTATTTGGTATTTAGAACATGTAAAGGCGGAGAAAATGAATAAAAACAGAAAATGAAAAAAGAATTATAAAATAAAAATAAATTAGCATCAAGGTGTTGACAATGAAAACCCTTGGTGCTATTTTATTAACAGAAAAGATATTAGCACTCCAAACAAATGAGTGCTAACAACGAAAATCCCGGATGACAGGAGATGTGAAATGGGAATGGATAACGAAGAATTAGATGAGAGAAAAGTAAAGATACTAGATGCGATCATCCGCAATTATCTGACAACCGGTGAGCCGGTCGGTTCCCGTACCATTTCAAAATATACGGATCTGAACTTGAGTTCCGCAACGATCCGTAATGAGATGTCAGATCTCGAGGAACTGGGATATATCGTACAGCCACACACTTCTGCGGGACGTATTCCTTCCGATAAGGGATACCGGTTCTACGTGGATCACCTGATGCAGGAGAAGGATCGGGAAGTCAAGGAGATGAAGGCTTTCGTCATCGAGAAGACCGAGAAGATGGATCAGGTATTGAAGCAGGTTGCTAAGATGCTTGCCAATAATACCAACTATGCAACTCTTGTATCGGCACCAGCATACAATACGAATAAGATCAAGTTCATTCAGCTGTCCAATGTGGATGATACCCACATCCTGGCAGTCATCGTAATGAATAGTAATATGGTTAAGAATCAGATGATTCCGGTGGAGGAGCCGCTTGATAATGAGACACTCCTGAAACTGAACATCTTATTGAATACAGCACTCAACGGATTATCGCTGCAGGAGATCAATCTTGGAACGATCGCCAAGCTCAAGGAGCAGGCGGGTATCCATTCTACGATCGTGAGCGATGTGCTTGATACTCTGGCACAGACGCTCAGTGACAATGAGGATCTTCAGATTTACACAAGCGGTGCGACGAACATCCTCAAGTATCCGGAACTTTCCGATTCCGAGAGTGCAACGAATCTTCTCTCCACATTCGAGGAGAAGGATGAACTGTTAAGCCTGGTAACTGAATCACTTTCCGATGACAGTAACGACAAAGGAAACGGAATTCAGGTTTATATAGGAAATGAAGCCCCGATCCGCACCATGAAGGACTGCAGTGTTGTGACAGCAACGTATGATCTCGGGGAAGGCGTTAAGGGAACCATCGGAATCGTTGGACCGAAGCGTATGGATTACGAAAATGTAGTAGATAACCTGAAGAATCTGAAGGCTCAGCTGGACGGAATCTTCGATAAAGATAAGAGTGATTCTTAGAAAGGTGGTAAGCATGGCAGAGACAAAGAAAGACGTCATGGATGAAGAATTAAAAGAAGTGAACGAGGCAGCTGAGGCAGAGACCGAAGCGGCTGAAAATAATCAGGAAGAGGAAACAAAAGAGACCGAAGCACAAGGTGATGAGGCTACGAAGGAAGATGAGGCAGAAGCATCCGGTGCAGAGGAGAATAAAGACAAAGGTCTGTTTGGCAAGAAAAAGAAGAAAGACAAGAAGGATGAGCAGATCGAAGATTTAAACGATCGCTTGAGACGCCAGATGGCAGAGTTCGATAACTTCCGCAAGCGTTCCGAGAAAGAAAAATCCCAGATGTTTGATATGGGAGCAAGATCCATTATCGAGAAGGTGCTTCCGGTTGTGGATAATTTCGAGAGAGGCCTTGCAGCAGTACCGGAGGAACAGAAGGATGACGCTTTTGTGACCGGTATGGATAAAATATATAAGCAGCTGATGACAGAACTGGATGCGATCGGAGTTAAGCCAATCGAAGCACTTGGGCAGGAATTCAATCCGGATCTTCACAATGCAGTGATGCAGGTGGAGAGCGAAGAGTATGATCCGGGTGTGGTTGCACAGGAGCTGCAGAAGGGTTACACGTACAAGGATACGGTAGTCCGTCACAGTATGGTCGCTGTGGTAAGCGAGTAATGCTTTTTCACATCTTAGTATGGTGAAAATATAAACATGTTAACAAAGTAATGAATTGATAAATATAGGAGGACAAGAAAATGGGCAAGATTATTGGTATTGACTTAGGAACAACCAACAGCTGTGTAGCTGTTATGGAAGGTGGAA
>ERZ834722.339-NODE-339-length-51703-cov-6.887585_pt1 | contig 51703 bp, 38 predicted proteins | sample MGYA00519576_ERZ834722 | MGnify/ENA primary metagenome ERZ834722 (study PRJEB31850, sample SAMEA3708759) | human gut metagenome | biome: human gut; feature: human-associated habitat; material: faeces | place: China | collected 2014 ...
GCTAAATCATAAAAGCCACTGTTTATCAGTCTTTCTTTTGTCATTGCCATGTTTACTGCAACTGTATGCGTTGCGAACCAATGTCCCCGTCGGGTATTACCCGCTTGCATTGCCAAGTCTTTGGGTACTCCCATCTTGATAAGGTTACGTACCTTCGTCCTTGGTTTCTTCCACTGTTTCCATATACACATACGTATTCTGTGATAGAGCCATCCATTGATGTCATCTATGTTGTTCTTCATACTTGCAATTCCGTAGTACCCTCATGCATAACCTCATATGAGATTTCTGTCCGTCAAACCAGAGATTTGCCCATGAGTTAGTATGTTCCTCACATCCAGCTCCCTTCAGATTCCACCTCACGATGGACACCCTTGCTTTCGGCTATATCCTTCCCACTACCGGGCGGATTCGGGACTTTAACCCGTTGGAAACGTGCGCCGCTAGGCGCACATTTTAAATTCCACTGCCCAACGGAGCGGTGGAATTCAGTCCTGCACAGTAGATATTTACTCTTTCACACATCAGTGTTATTGTAATATTTCCTTCTGACAGCAGTAGAAGGAGAATTATCATGAGTAAATATATCCCTGGAAACCAGAAACATCTGACACTTAATGACCGTATCTACATCGAAAACGAGTTATCCAAAGGTGCGACTTTTAAAGACATTGCGGCATTCCTTTGTAAAGATCCCACAACCATATCAAAAGAGGTTAAATCACGGCGCCTTTCTGACTGGTACCACAATCAATGTTGTTTTGGAATAAAAAGCAAAAGCAAAAAAATTGCAGTGCTTGCTTCATAAATCACACACACAAACACTCATCACAATCACCATCACCATCGAATCATGTGTTTTGAATACTTTATATCTACCGATTTATCAAATCCATTTCCCAAAAGAAATTTTTTCAAGGTTTCACAATATGAGTTCTTATCAATAGGTAAATTTCTTGTAATTGGTGAAACAATAACACTTTTCAAAGATTCTTTTAACATGCAATCCTTTTCAAAAACAATATACGGGTATAAAAAACGATTATTATCTATGCTTTTAACTCCATACTCTTCACTTTTTCTTTTATTTCCATCAATATTATACTCAAAATATACTATACGATGCTCATCTTCATACTGGTATGTATCACTTTTTATTAATGCAGATAAAACCAGCATATAGAGAGACAAATCATGTTTCCAATAAAAAAAATTATTAAGCTTCGATATATTATCAAAAACCCTCTCAAACACAACGTCAGGTTCAGTGTTAATGTTTATTTGATTTTGCTTAATTAAATACTCCAAAGTAGTAATGTAACCTTTTACATATATATAAATAAAATTTCCTAAATTGGATATTGAATACAATTGATCCGCATGATAAAAAGAATTATCTTTAATAAATTTTCTATGCTCCATAAATATATTTTGAGAATCTTTACTCATCAAAATAAACTTTGAAAAATCTGGTACTGAAATTTTTTCTATGTCCAATTCTGGATTCGCATATATCACATTTGCATTTGTCAAGTACTCTTTTTCTGAAATAAACGTTCCCCTTAGTGAATCTACTAATTCTCCAATTGAAAATTTTAACTCCATCCCTCCATGTCCATAATAATTCCACATATTCATCTCATCTTCCTTTTGAGTTAGTGACATAACATAAAGACCTATATTCTTTTGAATATATTCAATATATTTAATTAAATTACAGTCTTTTTCTTTATACAGTTCCGTAACCTCTACTTTGTTTGTACTTAATTGACCAATCACTTTATTGATTTCACTCTCATTTGCATCTAAATACTTTTCCACTAACTTTACAAACAAATGGCAATCATATGGATCATTAAGAAATTCTGATTTTGTCATACGTATCGAATTGTTCTTTACTATTCCCTCAAATCCATCAACACTTGTGTAATGGTATAAATTTATCATTTTCAATTCCTCTCTATTCTTTTTAATGCATATTCAACAAAAAACCTTGATTTTACTAACATTGCTGAACAGTTGATAGGTTACATATATCTCCAAAATAGAGTTTTCTGGATATGAAGCGATTTCATGGAGTCCATTCTGATGATTTTAGGTACAAGAAATAAAACGTCTTTGCTTCTTATGAAGACCTTCTTGTTTTCCAAATTTATCTACAGTAGCTAACCTCTCATGTCTATCAGGAACTTCCTCCTCTGATGGCTCCTGAATTCCTTCGTTCTGCTTATCCATAGTTTGGTGCTACTCATGTTCCTTCAGCAGGGCGTTGCCCTATAAAAAATGTCAACGCAGCTACTGGCTCTACTTTTCTTACATATTTTGCATTCCTGTTTCACAGCACCATTGATGGCGGACGCTTTCCTGTTAATATTTCTTGCTTAGACGGCCATTACGTTGCTTTTTCGATGGATATCTGACACATTTTAAATCTGTCATAGTCCATCCCTTTTATTATCACCGCATAGAACACGCGGATCAGCTTACAACTAACAGTAATCAGCGCCTATCTTCGTTCCATTAGTATTTCTCCTCTTCCTTCATAAACTTAAACACAATATCATTTTTCTTTTGTCATCGAGACTCTTATAGTTTTAATGGTATTTTATACGTATAATCTCCGGAATTTTTTTCCTTCTTCAAAAGATATACCTTTAGATCAAACTCCTTATCCTTGATAAGCAACTTTTGTTCAGCAAACTTAAGAAGCCGTTTTTCCTCTCCTTTATATCTCATAAGGTTTCTTTTCATTACGATTTCAGCTAATACCTGACCTTTTTCACTATCTTCATATAATAATTTTTCTATATATTTGGCTGCATCTCTAAACTTTTCGCATTCAAAATTTCGCGTAAAAATTGCCATTTCACATCTTTCATTAAAACCTTCATTTTTATGATACATAAGAAAGTTTTCTTTATGTAAGAGCCCATCCTCAATTTGTTCTGAAAAATCTCTTACTTCTTTTATAACAGTTATTAAAGCTGCACCTTTTGAAAGGTCGTCGCTAAATGAAGAAATATTGGATTTCACATCAGCAACCAATGTATATATGTTCTTTTGCTTTTCATCAATAATACAGGCAATAATATCCGTAGTTTTGATTCCTTTTTTAATCACAGGTGCTCTATATTCTGTGGCATATATTCCAAATTGCTCATCCTCTAGTTGATAATCCAGAAAAACTCTTTCGCATTTGTCTTCATGTGACTCCACAAATTGAATCCGCATAGATTCCGGCACCTTATATAAAACATTTTTAGAAATGTTTTTAGAATTAATATCCTTAATTTGAAGATTAGGCATCTTTTGTCAACTCCTCCAATTTAACCGCCTCATTATATATTGTCAAAGCCGATTGCGTAAATAAATCAAATTGATATCCGTACTTAGAATTAAAAATTTTTTCATGTACTTCACATTGTCCACTTTCGGTCTGAACAAACTCATACACATACAAATCTTCTATTTTTATCAAATCAGTCTTATCAACTTCAAACTGATTTAATATATTTTCATCGTCGTTATTATGAACATAGTTAGATAAGATTGCCAGATTATTCAACTTATTCACAAAAGTATCACTATGTGTACTTATGATAAATTTACATCCACGATTATATAACCGATTTAACAAGCGAACTAGCTCCCGCTGTTTCTCAGGATGTAAACTGGCTTCCACTTCATCAATAATAAATCTTTCATAATTATTTTTTGAAGTCATTACCAAAAATAACGGTGCGACCTCATTAACCATTGAAGATGTCAAATACATTGGCACATTTTCCATACCAAGTCGATTTGAATATTGAAATCCATTTTGACCATCAGTCGTGATATGTCCGTCTATAATTTTCTCATTATAAAACTGAATCTCTTTCTGGAAATGTTCCATATGTTTTTCATCCAGACTATATGTCTGTAAAAAACGTAAGAAATTATACATTGGTTTGGTCAGATTCAATAATCTACTTTCCTGTTCTTGCATAGTTCCACCACTTTTCTGAAAAGATAGCAAAGAATCTGTTTTATGCGCAAAAAACTCGCGATACAACAGCATAAGACCATTCCGGGATGCTGGCATGAAAAAACTATCTAACTTTAACAGCATAGCAACCAGCCTTTTTGCCACCTCTGGCTCAATATTATCTGTTCCCATTGTAAGTGCCCATGTAAGTCCAGAATCATCTTTTCTGTTCTTTTTATACAACAAACCAAACGGTGTTCTTCCATTCATATTATCTAAAATATCCAAAGCATTTTCATCCTGCATATTTTGCGTCTGCTTAAATAATTGTTCAATTGATTCAGCTCCCTTTCCATCATAAATAGTATATTCTTCATCAGGTTCTAATTTAATTTCTATATTCAATTCACCTATTGGAATATTTTTTTCAAATGTATCAGAAACAATATTTTGTAACTCCGACTCGATGTTCCGATTAATCACTTTAACAAACTCTGAAAAAGAAGTAGCATTTATTTCAAATACTTTACTACTCTCACTTTCCTTATAAAGCAACGTATTCATTGCAGAATTATCTATCAACTTATTCCAATAGCCATTTATTCCCTCAATTAATTGCATCAAAAAAGTTTTTCCACAATTATTTGGACCAACAAAAACAGAATATTTGTTTACACAAACCTTTGCCACTTTTATTTTTGCAAAATTTTTCACTTCTAACCAAATTTGCATTCTATTATTCTCCTACTCTCAAATAATAATAATTAATCCATATACTATCCTACAATTAATTATAATCAATTCCCTCTATTGGCAATCTCGAACTTGCCTTAATATATTTTGCCACTCTTTTCCAATTTAAATCAAGTTCACTACAACCATTTTGCAATATTTCAAACTTATTCTGAAATATTTCTTTTAATTCTCCAGAATCTCTATGTTTTATAGCACACATCGTACTTTCTGCTTTTTGAATAACTATACTTTTTTCAAAATCATATTCATACCTAATATTTTTTATTTCCTTCATTTTTTTAAAATGTTGTTTCAAAGCACTGATCATACATATTTCACGAATAATTGGATGAGGATGATCTAATTTTGCATTTTGATCAATTCTTTCAGTTTCTTCAATTCTCATCAAAAAACACAATCCATGAATTGCATACATTAACAAATCTAGAACTGCCTTTTCAGATTCCATAAGATTTAATATTTTATCCTGGCACTCAATCAAATAAACAACTTCCTCTAACACACGATTTACAGCATATGCATCAGCATCATACTCCAGTGTTCTTAAATCAAGCAAACACTGTTCTCTGCGTTTTTCCGAAATACCTGAGTTTAATTCTTGCTGAAGCGTTAAATAATATTCTGTATGTCCATTATATAAATGTCCTATTTCATGCGCAACAATTATCTCAATTGCGAACTTAGCCAGATACTCTGCAATATTATTCTTTCTTAATGAAGTACTCATAGATATAGTTTCAGAAAACTTTTCCTCCATAAAGTGTTCCGTCAAATTCATATGAATTTCTTCAACAATTTCCTCACCATTTTCAAACACACAACTTTGATTAACCCATTGATAGAAAAATGCATATATCCTGCATATTGTTCCCTCATTCAATTGGAGCTGCTCCTTATAGAATTCCTCCCTGGAACCTGCATTAATTGAAAAATCCCAAGCATAATTCCATTCAAAAACTTTGTTTACTTTTTTATTATATATATTACCTTCTGAATTATTAAAATTTAATATCTTCTCTGCATATTTTTTGTAATAGTCAAATACCTTGTTCATATTCGATAAGTCCTGAAAATTAAAAAATTGAAATTCATTTTTTGTATCAAGATTATCTATGTAATCACTTAATCCCATTTTAAATAGCCTCCATCATCTGATTTCACTATAACAATATTTACGGATTGTTCATTCCTAATTTCTGTAAATCAAAATGTTTATCTGCCTCATTTTTGAATCTATAGAAATCCTCCATAACATCTTCGTTTCTTCCGAAAATATGCATGTTAGTAGGATCCGTTGCCAACGTATATACAATATGGTTTGTAAAAGACTTACCCTTATGCACTAACTTCGGATTATTTTCAATAGCATCTTTCATCTTATCTACATAATTATCAAGAATATGTTCCATATATAAATAGTATTTTTTCTGAATTTCTGCCACAGTATAGGAATAGTTTCTAATCATATCATAATGGATAAAAACAGGCTTTTTATCCACAAGAACTTCTTTCTCAAACAAATCAATAATATCCGCCAGTTTTCCGTCACCCTCATTTTTAGCTTCGGTCCGAAGCACCAATAAATCATAATAAGCTTCCCCAAACCCATCCAATGCTATAGGAAAATGTCCATTGACACTGTATTCATTCATGACAACCATCCATTGATATCCAAGATTATCATCGGAGACCGTATTACTAAATTCATCCTGTACTCCATATTTAAGAACAACCGCATCGATCCCCTGAACAAGTTTACAACCTGCAGATACAGCATTGTCTGTAAGGCGATTAACTGTCACTTTATCATGGAATTTCTTCACAAAGCCTCGCTCCCGCAAGGCATTCTCCCCGTCTTCTACACAAATTGCATACAGTGAATCCAAATAATTTAAGAAAAGCTGATGATTATGCTGTATTCCATATGTAAGGTCCACATATTCGTCAAAAAACTTTTCTAATTCACCGTCAAGTTCTGGAACATCATTCAAATTAAACTCATTCTGATACTCCTCGAAAGAAATGTACGATATCAGTTCACGATTTTTATCTGCTTCACAAGACACTTCAAAGTCAACGCATATCGGAACTCCCCCAGCCTCTCTATTCATCCATCCACTTTGTCTCTTATCCCAAACATACTCACCTGGGATAATATACTGCCGTACTGGTTGAAAAGAATATCCAAATAACGTAAGCCTAAGCAATCTGTCCGTGCATTCGATATCAATTTTTTCTTTTAGATAATACTTTTTTCTGAACAACTGTCCCCTCATCTTCATAGGAGGAAGCGTCCGGCAATATTTACCATCTATAGAATCACTCAAAACCTCTATGGCAAGATAATCCTCGTCAGTTCCCTTAATTGGCAGATAGAATTTTATTCCATAATAGTCTTCAATTTTGGAAATCTTTTGCATCTGCTGTATCCAATAATCGGTTAATTTAAGATTTTCACGCCATTCATCTGTATCAAGTTGCGTTTTGTAATTAAGATTATATGTTTCATGTCCCACCATCTTCACAAATACCTTATTTGAGCCCATGTATTCCTTAATTTTGTTAAAATGAAACAGGCGCATGTCTACGTCACTATACTTTGAAAGATCATATCTGTAAGAAATATATACAATCATGTCTCCTGCTTTAATTACATGAATCTCCATACTGTCGCTCTTCATTAAAAAATTATCGAAGGAATCATAATGAGACTGAAAGACATCTACCTCCATAAATGGTGCAAAACAACCATCAAGGTACAAAAATCCTTTATAGGACTCCTCTTGTCCTCTCCCCCAAAGAAGTGATAGGCCATTTTCTTGCATCCAAGGGACTGAGGTAATCGCATAAGAGTCATCATTTTCCTCGTCATAATTTTCCAAACTAGGTGATGCACTTATTCCGCCAAGATTCTTCTTTGCCATCTTAAAATCCGCTTCTGGCATTGCGGGTATGGATTCTGTTTCAGGCACATACGTTTCAAAAGCATATGGTGCCCCTGCTATTGAAGTAAAATCATCACTCTTGGCTCCGCATTCCAATGCTATCTTCATGGCATTGTCATCTTGTAATTTGAAATGGTATCTGCTTCTGTCAGTCTGATGACTTATATTTTTGCTGAGTCTCCAGCCCAAATCTGTATGCCATTCCAGTCCTTGCATAAGACCATTCCCTGTTTCGAGGTCTAAATTTCCTACCAATACACAACTATTCGTGTCTCCAGGCTCATAAAGCAGATTTCCCCCCTGAAACTCATAAAAAAAATCTCTCTGCCTGCGAAGCATTTCATCATGTTCATGACCTGCAAGCCATAGTTGGATATTAAAATCTGTAAGGAGTCTCAGTATCTCCTTCTGTTCATTTCTGTTAAGGAAATCAAAAGAATAATGTGACAACAGAACTGTCGGTTTAGATTTATCAATGTTCATAAGGGCATCCAAAAGATGATATGTTCCGATTGCAAGCTCATTCTGATGCTCAACTGAGTATAACAGTGTACTGTTCACATGCAAAACATTAATCTTGTCCGCTACAATATTAAAATGTGGATGCAAATTGTCCTTATACTTTGCTATTCTATCTGGAATGTCTGCGTAGAAGCTTTCTATGATTTCATTAAAATCTTCCTGCCCTGATGCGATTGCAATCAAGTCCTCATCCTGAAAGATTCCCTCCTTGGAATTATAATAGGAGTCGAAGTTACCCCATATCGAGGTAAGATGATTTTTTCTATCAAAATTTTCTCGATCAATGTCATGATTTCCTGGAATGATAAAGACATTTTCTATACGAACATGTGCTGCATTCATAACATCAGACAAAAATGTACAAGTCTCAGGATCAAAAACACCATTTGGAGCATAACGCAAATCACCGGTCACAAACAGATAGTCATATAACACCTTAGCAGATTTCAGGTAACTAATAAGCTGCATTCGCATACGCCTTGTTTCAGTTCCTGTTTTATTTAAATGTATATCTGAAATATGAAGCCATTTTATTCTCATATCCGTTCACCTAAATCGTATGCCATTTTTTAATTATGGGATTTCATATGTAGTGTACAAATTAATTCCGTCAATTGTCTCAAAATCCTTATCATCACTTATATAATTTACAATTCGCATTTTCTTAAAATATTCGATTATTGCATAATCAAATATATCACATCTATTGTTACATATTTCGGATTGGAAACTTAAAATAATAGCAGGATCTATTTCTACAATTTCTATTTGATTATCATATGCATCTTTTATCTCCATAATCATCGTGTCAAGTTCTTCTTTATAACTTCTTCTCTGGTCAGTTTGTTTCCTATAATCTTTAAACTTCAAATTCTTCTGACTATGAATTGCTTTATATAACTCATATTCATTTTTCTCCACAACGCCACACAACTCTGAAATATTCAATGTAGTTGTAACAATTTTATTACCATTTTGCAACAATCTACTAATAAAATTCGGATATGCTATAACCTGATACGGATGTTTATTTAACTTCGGATCACTCGCTTTTGAATAATGTGTCCATATTAATGCATTTGTATCTATTGCAAATACCTCATCGCTTTTTATTTTACTTATATCTATATTTTTAATATCTATAATTTTTGCCATATCTACACCTATGTTTCATCAGTGCTGTTAATAATATTCATAATCTGCGCCTGCATTTCTTCTGATCCCTTCAGATCATTCTTTACAGAATTATTATATGAATGTATATAAGTACTCTCACCCAAATCATTCAAATTTCTTAGTTCAAATACTCTATCATATTTTTCCTTCCCAAGTAGATTAATAAAATATCCTGTGCTAAAATTAAAAAATAATGTAGTAAATTTTGTGATTCCATCAAAATCTAAAACAATCTTATCCCCCTTATCAATATAATTGCTAATCTCTCCTTTTAATATCTCAGCTTGTTCGTTTGAAAATGCACTTTGTAAAAACTTATTTACTTTGATGCTAATCATGCTTTTTCTCCTTTTCAACTATATATATATTATTTTCATCAGCTACTATATTTATAATAATTAGTGTGCCTATTATTGGAGTGCTTAGTTTTTTGTAAGTTTCCCTATGGCTTTCATCTATACAATAGCATAAATCATCTGTATACATAGACATACTTCCATTATTCAAATTGATAAAACTTTTAAGTCTTGTAAGTCCAAGTCCTCTATTAACCCCCTTCTCTTTACTTGTGGAAAAGCCATCAATAAATGCTATCTTTACACATTTTTCTGAATCCAAATCTTTTATATTTAAAGTTTGACGTATATTCGCAGGGATCCCAGTTCCCATATCGTAAACTGAAAAATGAAATTCTTTTTTATCTGGCAACCATATTCCCGAAGTATACACCCCTATCTCACTTTTCGAATGAAATAAACCATTTTGATATATTTCATATATATACGAAGATAAAATATCTTGTGCTTCTTTTTGCATTTTAATAGGAGCAAGGGTCATAATTTTTTCAGTATACTCATCCATCATGGATTCATCTTTAATTCTATTAAACGGGATAATATCGTCGCCTTTATATTGGTTAATTTTCGTATAGTATTCATACATTCCAATCTGTTTCATAAACTTAAGAATTGGGTTTTGCCTGTTTGGGAATCTAAAGTTTACCTTTTTATGATGCAATCTAGCATATTCTGGAAAGGTTCCAATTATAACAGAAACGGCTGCATCAATATAGTTGCATTCTGTAAAAAACAAAATAATTTTTGTACAATCCGAATTTAAAAAGACATTATGAATTCTTAATAATTCTGAAATGTCTCCTATATTGTTATCAATGTCTTTATCTATCATTACCGACATAACACCATCTTCAATATCAAATTTAAACATAGTATTCTCCATTTAGTGCTTATCGTATGCATATATCAATATAATATCATTTTATTCCAATTTGTACCAGCACTTTATACCTGCTCATTTCAAAATTTTCCTCATCAAAAGTAAACGCTCAATATTTCGACGCTAGACTTTAATTAACACTTGCATTTTTGTAAATCCTCAAGCACAAGTACCTTATCATGATATCATATTTTTGAGAAAATATCTCTTGTATCGTATAACTCGAATCGCGCGATTCGCTCGACCGCAAAACTTACATACAATAACATCTCCATCGAATTCGATTCCGACATTTCAGAAGCATTTCTGGCAACCATCATTAAGGCGGTCTGCCATGCTTAAAGATGCTGATCCGAAATTCCGATGAACTCCGTTCCATGACTCTGGAACCGTTCCGCTGGCTGATGCAGGAATTTGCGACCGATCCGGTCATTCATGATATCACCCCCAGCCATTCGTCCTTTCACCATTGACCGTAAGAACTTCGTTTTGATCGAGACCTCAAACGGAGCCCGTGCCAGTGCAATGATCTATAGTATTGTTGAGACTGCGAAAGCCAACTACCTGAATGTTTATCAATACTTCGAACTACTTCTCACCGAGATTCCAAAGCACATGTCAGCTTAGCCCTGCAGTAATGCAGGGTTTTGCTTTGTTGTGGTACTCGCAATTGAGGACTTACAGTTCTACAGTTATTTTCGGAGCACCATAGTTCTTCCTGGAATCATCATAAATATCCTATATTTTTGCTTTTACAGCTTCACGACGTTTTTCTGTATCAGAAGGTACGTGGTGGAGCCATTGGTGTAATAACAAAACAACTTTTCTTATTTTTTTCTCCCGTTTTCTTACATCTCACTCTCCAAACTCAACGTAACTGTCTTGAGCTCACTTCTACATACCTCATCCTTTTCATAATTCAAATCGAGGAAATAATGCAATTGATACCGATACTCGCATTCTCCAATAATTCCTCGTATTACAATTTCAATTGTAGTCTCAATAGAAAGACTCGCCTCTTTTTCATATACCCATTCCTTTGCCTTGGGATAAGCCACATATAATACAATCTTCCCATTTATCGGAATAAATTGAAAAAAGCCATCTCCCAGAATACAGGCATCATTCTTTATAACATACAAATCATCTTCTGATGCCGTAAATAAACGAATCTCCGTCATATCAATACTGCAATTAACGATTTCGCCCCGGCCAACATTCTCTAATTCGATTTGTTGACTGCAAAATTCCATATCGTTATCATCAAACAACGGATGTCCAAACAAATATGTGATTTCACTACACAAAGTCGTTTTCTCTGCGTATGGAACAATACGTTCTGTTAAAACAGGCATATATTGAAGTGTCAGATCCTCTCTTCTTTGTCTGTTATTGGCAACAATCGTAATATATACTCCTGCCAATGTGATACCGCCACCGATAATACTTCCTGCATATGTAATTATTGTACTCGCAAATTCCGTATTGTCAAAATATGCTCCAATCCCCCATACTATCATCGGAAAAATGCAAAGACCTACAACAAAAAGTACCACTCCTATCCTAACTATATTCTTTTTTGAATCCACAATCACCTTCTGATCTTCATCCCCTGATGCATTCTGTGCTTCACCATATACACATTGCTCGGCCAAGTAATATTTGTAATCATTGCATACTCTGTCATATAAATAATCAACAGCTATTTTTTCTGCCACTTTAGGTATATATGCTCCCAAATATTGAATTACCAAAAAGCCTATAAAAAATAATGTAATCCATCGAGAGTCTACATCATGCACACCTGGATATATGTATGTAATCAAAGAAAATAGTATCGTGAGCAAAAATACTACCGTTTTATTAATTATCTTTGACAACAAATACCCCCAAGATTTACTATAATCTCTTTTAAACAATTCAATACATTTTTCCTTACAATACAAATTTTTCGGATGCCATTTATCATTAAACGTCTTATCAATTGCCTGTAAGCTTTTTTCTAACAATTTCTTTTTATAATCTTTGCATACATTTTTTGACTCACCAATCGCCAAAATAATACCCGCTATTATATAAGCTACAATTTCCGCATACACCAAACGTATGCTTGCCTTCTCAATTACAATGTACAAAAAATTTAAAAGCAATCCAACCATAGAAAAAAATAATGCCCCTGCCAATAACGCAGTATATAGTCTTGATTTCTTTATCGGTGCGCTCTCATTATAGTATTCATAATATTTATCTCTAAACTTTTTTCTAAAATCTCTCTTTTGTATTTTCAAAATGCCTTCTTTCTGCTCAGACCTCTTTAATCTGCTCTATCAGTTCAGCTTCGTCTACTCTCTCTGGCAGATAGTCAATAAACTGTCCTCTTCCAGTAATCAGATACCGATACCATCCATACAAACAATATTTATAACTGTCATCCAAAGCATAAAGCTTAGAATATTTCCCAACATAATTATTTCCGGCATTCCATTCTTCAATATATACCGGATACAGATAAGCTCTCTCTTCATCTGAAATAATCCTTGCATAGCCATTCCCATCAATAACAAGCCTGTTATGATGCCTGTCATCTGCATTCCTCATCAGAGCCTCAATCTCAGTTTTTGTAAATAAATGCGCTGGAGTTCCATCTCTTCCTATGCTGATTTCAAAATACTGATGATAATCCTCTATTTCTTCAAGTCCTGCCTTGCTCAGATAATCCTCAAAAATCCTGTTGATGTTTTCCAAAATTGTTATAGCCTTCTTACGATCATGCACAACAGCACACTCCCTCAAATCATCAGTTGAAATTTCTTTAATAAAACCATCATGGCATATACATCTACGCTCATTGTTTATCATTTCAAACAGACTCCCTGTAAATGACCTGGTAAACTCAAAAAAGAAATCTATAGGTTCTGTCTGAGCATTACCAGACACGGAAAATGCATCAGAGAAATCCCACTCTGTGTAATTTTCTTTTATATATGCATGTTTTTTAACAATCAGATTTTCCTCTGCGTGTGCTCTTTTGACTTCCTCATCATCACTCTCTTCGCCCTCATCGTAAGCAGATATTTCAAAAGGATTTTTATTAAACAATGGAATTCTTAATATCCGGTCATCTAATTCTTCCTTTGATAAATCTGTATATCTTTCATCATGTGCTGCTCTCTCATTTATTGCCAGATACATTTTCATCAGATACTCTATATACTCTCTGAACTCATCATTAGATACCATACTGTGACGTCCATCATAAGTGCCGGATATTCCATTATAAGGTCCATTTTTCAAAGCAAACAGGAACACTCCATCCAGATATCTTTTCAAAAGATGATACCCCTCCGGCAGTGGTTCTCCCGAATCATAATCATATACTCCATACTGGGCACAAGAAGCATCCACATAATGTCCAGGTGTATCTTCAACTAAATACTCATAATCTATGTAATCATATCTCCCAATAACCGATGACAGATTCTGCAAATCCAGGCGAAAGTAACTCCATCTGTAATCTTCTGTAAAGCTTTCATAATATAAAGCCTTTGGTTTCACGAGATAGCACATCCCCGTCGTATCGTAAAGATAGATACAATTCTCTTCTGATGCTCTCTTGGCATATGCAAAATCTGTTCCACCACGATCCGACACCAGCATATGATTGTATGCTGGTGTGCTGCCTACAATATTCAAAACATCAATGATTGCATCAACCTCTCTCCATATAGAAGATCCCGGCACATTTTTCCCGAACAGTTGCTTTGTCAAAAACTTCCAGTCACTATTTTGGGATTTATCAAAATCATCTGCTATCTCACGCCAAAGTAAAAGCTTCTTAGTAAATTCATGAATATCCGGTCTTAAATCCGGATTATTTTCTGTTGCATCTTTCAACAGTTCATCAATTTCAACCAAATGTTCTTTCTTAAATCTGGACACATACCTCAGGCTATGGCTCTGATCCAGATAATCATAAACTCCATCAAATCCCTTTTCATCGTCACTCAGAAACATCCACAGTGTTTTCGCAAGAGAAAATATATCAGCCTTACTTGCATCTGCCAGTTTTGGATTTCTCTTCATCTCTGGTGCAATCGTAAATATCGCCCCCAACCCTCTGTCCGACTTGGTGAAATCATCATTATCTGGGAAATCCACCAGCCCAAAATCTCCAAACGCAAATCTTCCATCATAATAATAAATATTGCTTGGCTTAATATCCCTATGATGTATCCCTTTTTCATGCAATCTTCCAAGTGTCTCACACAGCTGCAAAACTCCATCAATGATTTCATCAAGAGACTTTCCATTTACGCAATCCATTATCGGCTGTGCAATCGGCATTGTATACCAGTAATCTTCCATAGAATAATCTATTACCGGAATAATACCCGGTATTATAGTACAGTTATCTCTAGCAATCTGAATCTCACTGACAAATCTAGACTTTTTCTCTTCACTTCTATTGCTACTACGAAGTTCTTTTAATGCATATCTTTTTCCTGACTTGCTGTCCTCCACAAGGTAGACATCTGCATTGCCACCTTCTCCTAATTTATTAATTTCTGTATATAATAAAGTCCATTTCTTTGTTTTCAGCTTACTCATAAGACTCCCCTCTCCCCAACACAAATCCTTCCATATTTTTCTTTAATTATACTAACAAACGCACATTCTTGCAATATTTATTATATTCTCTCTCAACATTTAAAAATTGTAGAACTTAATTTCAAGTATCACATGAATAAAGAAATTCACTTTTTCTTTTCCAATCCGCATTTTGTCGTTCAAATTCACACTTCATTGCATTTTTGTTTAATTTATGATACTATACAAACAGTTGTTAGCACTATCTTGTTATTATAAATAACTTTTTCATTATTATAACCCCAGAAAGGAAATCACTATGAAAAAACTCTCCACTGCCATCTTGGCGAACCTCATAATCACGAACCGTAAGAAACTCTCCATGACACAGCAATCTCTTGCTGATGCAACCGGAATCAACCGTTCCCTAATCTCTCGTATGGAAAAAGAAGACTTTCTTCCTTCCATTCCTCAACTGGAACAGTTAGGAGAAGTCCTCGGTTTCGAACTCACTGACGTATTTACAAATGGAATACATGAGAAAAAAAGGAATGTACCATCACCTATGAACATTGCTGTGGTCGGAACCGGATATGTTGGTCTGTCAATCGCTACTCTATTGGCACAAAACAATCACGTCACAGCTGTAGATATTATCCCGGAAAAAGTTGATATGATTAACAAACGTCAATCTCCCATCCAGGATGAATACATCGAAAAATATCTGACCACTAAAGAATTGGATCTGACTGCTACATTGGACGGTGAAGCCGCATACAAAAATGCTGATTATGTCGTTGTAGCAACTCCTACCAACTATGACAGCCAAAAGAATTATTTCGATACCTCCGCAGTAGAAGCAGCAATTGAACTTGTTCTGAAAGTTAATCCGGATGCAATCATTGTAATTAAATCCACCATTCCTGTCGGATACACCGCATCTGTTCGAGAAAAATATCACAGTTCCAATATCATCTTCAGCCCTGAATTTCTGCGTGAATCCAAGGCACTGTACGACAATCTTTATCCAAGCCGTATCATTGTATCTACTGATCCGGAAGATTCACATCTGGTCGAAGCTGCCCACACCTTTGCAGCATTACTGCAGGATGGAGCAATCAAGGAAAACATCGATACACTGTTTATGGGATTCACCGAAGCAGAGGCTGTAAAATTATTTGCCAATACCTATCTGGCACTTCGCGTATCGTATTTTAATGAATTGGATACTTATGCAGAAATGAAAGGATTAAATACAAGAGATATTATCGATGGTGTGTGTCTTGATCCGCGAATCGGAACCCATTACAACAACCCATCCTTCGGTTATGGCGGTTACTGCCTCCCGAAAGATACCAAACAGCTTCTTGCCAACTATAATGATGTGCCACAAAATATGATGTCCGCTATTGTAGAAAGTAACCGAACAAGAAAAGATTTTATTGCAGACCGTGTTCTTCAATTGGCAGGTGCCTATGAAGCCAACAGTCAATGGGATGTTTCCAAAGAGAAAGAAATCATTATAGGTGTCTACCGACTTACCATGAAAAGCAATTCCGACAACTTCCGCCAGAGCAGTATTCAAGGTGTCATGAAGCGTATCAAGGCGAAGGGCGCAACTGTTATCATTTACGAACCAACTCTCGAAGATGGTGTCACCTTTTTCGGAAGTAAAGTTGTAAATAATCTGGATCAGTTCAAAAAAATGAGTCACAGCATTATTGCAAACCGCTATGACTCAAATTTGGATGATGTACATGATAAAGTATACACCCGTGATTTATTTCAACGTGATTAATATCTCTGATTAACTTTTTAAGATAGCAGGAATCAAATGATTCCTGCCACATTTCTAAACAAAATACTCTTACAATTTTATCCATTCGTATACTATTATCTTTGTAAAGAATACTTTCTAACTATAAAACTCCTTATACCACTCCGCGAACTTCCGTAACCCGGTCCGCAGATCGGTACTCGGCTTAAATCCAAAATCACGCTCCAAAGCAGATGTATCCGCATAAGTAACCGGCACATCGCCAGGCTGCATCGGCACCAACTCCTTATGACTGTCAAAATCATAATCCTCCGGCAAAACGCCCGCCCGGATCAGTTCCTGCTGCAGAATATCCACAAACTCAAGCAAATTCTCCGGATGATTATTTCCAATATTGTATATCGCATACGGTGGAACCGGTAAACCATCTTCTCCCGTCTTCTTTTCCGGTGGAGCCTGCATCACACGCATCACTCCTTCTACAATATCATCAATATAAGTAAAATCACGCATGCAGTTTCCATAATTAAAAATCTGGATCTTTTCATTCTTTTTAAGCTTATTCGTAAATCCGAAATATGCCATATCCGGTCTGCCCGCCGGTCCATATACCGTAAAGAAACGAAGTCCTGTGGATGGAATATTATAAAGTTTACTGTACGCATGTGCCATCAACTCATTTGATTTCTTAGTCGCCGCATAAAGAGAAACCGGATTATCCACCTTATCCTCCGTAGAATACGGCACCTTCTTATTGGATCCGTACACGCTGGATGAGCTTGCATAAACCAGATGCTGTACTCCGGCTTGTCCATTATCATAAGAATGACGGCATGCTTCCAGAATATTGTAAAACCCAATCAAGTTGCTCTCAATATACGCATCCGGGTTGGTGATAGAATAACGTACTCCCGCCTGAGCAGCAAGATTTACAACAATATCCGGCTTATATGTAGTAAATAACTTATCGATACAATTCTTATCTGCTATGTTGCCCTCAATAAAATTCCATTCAGAACCATTCACACCTGCTTTTTCGGCAGCACATTCAATTTCAGATAATCTCCATTTCTTAATATTGACATCATAATAGGCATTCATATTATCAATACCAATGATATGAATATTTTCATATTTTTCAAATATCTTCAGGCACAAATTTGAACCAATAAAACCTGCTGCACCTGTAATCAAAATCGTTTTTTTATTCATCATAATCCTTCCAAAATAACAGTTCCACTTAAAATCTCAACTAATTAAAAAATTTTCTCTATTTATCCCTTGTCAAATATGCTAACTGTTTCTTTTCCCAACTGGCAAAATGTAATTCAGAACTTCCAACTGGCTCAACATCAATTTTTGCATTTTCGGATAGTTTCAATGATAAAATATTATCTTCATGAGTTTCAATTCTATCTACACGTTCAGCAATATTCGTGATACTTGTTTGCATACTCGCAACAGATTTTTGAACTTCTCCTATTGACGTATTCCATTGTGAAAGTTCTCCAACTCGCTCCTCAACATTATTTAATCGCTCAATCCACTTTCCGGCAGCAACTGGCACTGCAAGAAAAGCCAATATAAATGCTGCTATTGTAAAGACTCCCAACCACTCATTTGCCTTTCTTTTTATCTTATCTATTTTCTTTTCTTGTCCTGTCGTTGCAGTTGTTGTCTTCTTATTATTCTTTCTGTCCATAAAATTTTTTTCTCTTTTGTCCCAGTATAGAAATATTGTGTCCATTTGCATACTGTACCACAATTACATTATTTCAAAATATTCTTATGTACCTTATTCATAAAAATCAGTTGAAATCTTCTCAAGGCTTTCCCATTTCTGATCTTTATCCGAAACATTTAGTGCTACACCATGCCAGCGCAATGATCTACATTATTGTCGAGACTGCGAAAGCCAACTTACTACCTGAATGTTTATCAATACTTCGAATTACTGCATGCTGAGATTCCCAAGCACATGAATAACACAGATCTAAAATTCATCAATGAACTTCTTCCATGGGCACCGCGTGTCTAGGAGACTTGTCCAAGTCGTTTTAAGAAATCTTAATTTTTCAATATACAAATATATATATATCAAATCAGCTTAGCTCTGCAGTAACGCAGAGGTTTGCTTTGTTGTGGTACTCACAATTAAGGACTTACTTGCAGGGTAAATGCCATTACAATTCCAAGTATAATAATAACGATCACCAAAATAACCGCACAGGCGATCAATGTTGTTTTGGGATAAAAAGCAAAAATAGCAATGCTTCTTTTATCCTATACTTCATTTTCATATGCATCCCTCGTCATATTCGTTATTGTAAAGAGCTACTTGCATCCTTCCATATATAAATGCCCCATCATCTGATTTCGCTATAACAATACCAATGGATTGTTCATCCCTATTTTTTGTAAATCGAAATGCTTATCTGCATCATTTTTGAATCTGTAGAAATCCCCATGACATCTTCAGTTCTTCCGAAAATATGCATGTTAGCAGGATCCGTTGCCAACGTATATACGATATGGTTTGTAAAAAACTTCCCATTTTTCCAAAATAAATCCTGACAGAAGCAATTCAAAGTAATCATTTATGATTACCTTTTCCCAAAAACAATAAATCTCTGTCCAAGATAATTAATCATCGTACCACATAATGTTGCCAATATAAAGGCAACAATCTTACTTTCCGTCATAGCATATACAAGTCTATTCGCCCCTAAATTAGCCACAAAATTTGCCATAAATACAATATAAAATTTCATTAAATATGCCACATTTGTCTTTTTTTTATTTGAAAAAGTAAAGTTCTTATTAGCTATATACGAAAAAACAGATGAACAGATCATTGATACTCCTTTGGCAAAAGTAATATTAATCCTCAGTGAAAGAAGCATATAGATAATAAAATCTATAATTGTAGAACATCCGCCTACCAGAACAAATCTTATTATTTTATTTTTCATCAGCTTTTTAATGAATTCTCTCATAACTAATTATATCCATATACCCTCATATAATTTGCTCCTGATCTTTGCGCCGCCTCAATGCCCGTATCTGAATCCTCAAAAATTAAAGTATCCTCATTGTCTACTCCAGCTTTTTCCATAGCCAATAAAAACCCCTCCGGATCCGGCTTGGATTTTTTTACATCTTCCTGCGTAAATACAAAATCAAATACCTCCGACACACCAAAGGTGCTAAGAATATCATCCACATTTTTTCTTGATGCGGTGGTAACCATTGCCACATAGTACTCTTCTTTTATCAAATCAATCATAGAAAAAAGATGCTCGTTTTTCCTGGCATTATTGAGATATCCTGCGTACAGCTGTTTCTTTCTGTCGTGAACCTCCTGCATTTTTTCAGCAGTAATCTCCGGTACCAATATAGGCAGAAATACCTTGTAATTATTTCCATTACAAAATTCACAATAATATTTATAATCAATACCTACTGTAAATCCGCTCTCTTCTAAAGCCCTGCTATACGCCTTATAATTCACATTTTTTGTATCAAAAAGAGTTCCGTCCATATCAAATATGGCAAGCTTATTTTTCTCCATTTTCCAACTCCCATGTATCATTTAAAACTATAAGCAAACCTGTATAAAATACTACTGCCATTTTCTCATTCTTATGAATCTTATATGGCATAAGTCTCAGCCAGTGAATCACCTCATGATAATAAATACTAATAACCTGCTCCCTAGTATATTTTCCCATTAGATAATTTCTGTACTTCTCATACACCTTCTTATAGTTCTCTGAACTTGTCATAAGAAAACTGACTTTATTCTTGTCAATGTCCACCTTTGATACCATCATTAGAAACTCATAACACCCATGCAGAGACTGTAAAAGTTTTGCATAATCAAGAAATGGTGAATCATGCATATTACCCGTATTAGGATCAATAAAGTAATAGGTGTGAGGCTTCACCTTACCATCATATTCGGTCTGATCTATTTCTGCCTCATCACCAACGCAAATAATATTTTCTATGGTCAAATCACCATGAATATCCGCATACATATCATCTTTAAATATCTCTATTAGGTGTTGCTCCGATAATACCGACTCATAAAATCTCATAGTCTTAAGAGAACGCCCATTGACCACAATACTGTCATACTGCTCAAGACCTTTGATATATTTATCCTCGTTAATTATGATGCCAACATTTTTAGTAACTTTAGACTTTACATACGCTTTAATTGTCTCGATATCCGCTGACCTTACATTCTTCTGGTGAAGACCTTCTGAAATATCATCCAATGCTTTTTCTAATCTCCCCCAACTATACTCAATCGGCATTGTATGTATGCATCTGAAAAGCCCTACAGTATTAGCATAACTATGCATATCATATGTCGTATAGTTGCTTTCGGATCTCTGCGATACTATAATAGGCAATGGTATATCTTTTTGATGCATTTCAATCCAATTAATCTGCTCCTTAAGTTTTACGCCATCCTTGTCAAAAGCATATTTTCTAAAGAACATCTTCCCATCCTGCTTCATAACCAGTACTGTAGATGCATTTGATCCAGCAGAATTATCCTCCACTACAGTCACATCCTTGTTGATATCAAGATATGCCTGTATATATTCTCTCTTTTCATCTTCATAATAGGTTTTTAAGAATGCAAGACGATCTGAATGATTCATCTGCGGAAGAACTGCCTGCCCTTCCTTTCCTCTGCCACTTTTTATTCTTGCTTTTAATGCCATAGATATACACCAGCAAATTAGCAACGGCAGAAGCAAATAAACTCCCCAAAATAGCACTAAGCCTCTTTCAATATGATAAAGGCTTGACCCACTGAACAGTTTTGTAAATACATCCGAAGTAGAATAATAATACCCATATTTCTGAACAGCTTCAGCAAAGACAACATAAGATGCCACGTAAAAAAACCAGATTCCAATTGAAAGAAAAACAAATTTAACTTTATTGATTTTCTTAACAATATCCTTAAGGGACGCTATACAAAGATAGCTTACATAAAGAATTGTAAGTTCTAGTTTTTCATTAAAAATAGACGCAAAAATTCTGATAATCCTTTTGATTGTTTTTCTACACAAAATACAGATTATAGTCAAAGGAATTACTAACAAAAATACATTTCTGTAAAATACCGCCATCTCCTGAAGCCTGTCTCCTCCCTTCCCAATTAGTGAAAGTCCAAAGAACATAGCTCCTACAGTTATCAGATCCACATATAAATCTGCAACAACTGTTGCCAAAGAAAGTGACTGCCCATTCTTTAATTTTCTGCCTGTCCAAAAAATTCTAACTAAATCGCCTATACGAACCGGACAAATTGCATTTATTGTATGCCCCAAAGTCATAGCATTTAAGAGATTAGCCTCCAAAGGCTCTTCATACACTGATATGAAAAGCCCCCAACGTTTAATCTTAAAGATATGACCTATAACCATACAAATTATAGCTATTATAAAAAATAACATTGTCATCACATCAACTCCCTATAGTTTATATCATTTTTAGCTTTTTCATATTCCTCCGGAACTCCATAAGACACATGGTAATCGGTTCTCATACTTTTAACTGTCATTCCCTTTTTTATCATGACATTATATACACCACTCATAAAATATTCCGAATAATTACACTCTTTAAGGTACTGCTTTGCGCAATTCATAAATATTTCTTTATTTTTAAAATAATAGCATCCACAAATTGCTTCATCACTAATTGTTTTTTTTTCTACTGTACGAATAACATTTCCCTGCTCATTCTTCCCTACAAAGCTATACTTTGGCTCATTTGAAGTAAAAGTCAAAAGCAATCCATCTATGTCTTCATTAAAAGATTCATTACAAAACCTATTAAAATCTGAACTCTTGAAAAGATGATCACAGTCATTGAAAACCACTGGCAACTCATCTGAGATTCTCTCTATTCCTTTCATACAAGTGATAACAGCCCCTTCTGTCACTTCAGGTAATACATGAATTCTTGCATCTGGAAAAAACTTTTTAATTACTTTATCTATCTCGTACTTACCTATATGTTCCTGCAAAACAACAAAATCCAATGTAACAATATCTACAAATTTTTCGATGGATCTTGTTGACCAGTAGAAAAATGGCTTATCATATATAGTGATAAGCGGCTTTGGAAAATCAAAGCCTTCCTTGCTGAATCTAGAGCCTCGTCCAGCCATAGGCATAATATAATGAATCTTTTTGCCCATATCTTATACCTCCAGTGAAGCTAACAGCTTGCATTCTTCATCAATTAATCTGCTCAAGCCTTCCCTCATAGATATCTTAGGTGTCCAGTTGTATTTTTTCTTTGCATATGTATTATCGCAAAGAGAATATTTATTTATTTCATGATTCAGAACACTTTCTTTAATTGGATACTTCCCTTCAAATAATTCAGGATATTTTTCCCAATAATGTGCATCATCAGCATAATCCGCCTTTATACCCTTGCCCATAATTTCCTGCGCAAGTCGATACATCTCATTTACGGAATAGTTCTGATTTGTTGATACATTCACTGCATCAAACCCCTCTGTTTTCTGTACTGCAATTGCTAAATCAATCAGATCATCTACATAAATATAATCTCTTCTTTGTTCACCAGTAGAATGGAAAATTGGTGTCCTGTCATAGTATAGTTCCCTCACCATATATGCTACAAATGGTGGTTGTTTTCTGAGACAATCCACATGAGGACCATATACATTTGAAAATCTAAGGCAGGTTACACTCATACCATAGGTATCGCAGAAAGACTGTGCAAACCTCTCCGCTGCGTACTTTGTATTTGGATAAATTAACGTAGGAGGATTAAACTTACTCTCAACAGTAGGAAATTCTGTCTCATTCTCATACATAGCATTTGTACTGGCCTGTATCACCTTCTTTATGCCATACCGTCTGCCATTTTCAAGAAGATTCACAAATCCATTTAAATTTACATCAATCGCTTCCATAGGATTAAGCTGACAGTCAGGTAATGGTGCAATACCGGCAATGTTATAGATATAATCTACATCGCCCTTTTCAAGAAGATATTTGATACCTTCTTTATCTCGAATGTCCATCTTAATAATTTCATTCCTAAAATCGTGATCCTCGAAAACAAGATTATCCTCATGTCCAAACGTAAAATTATCAATAAGAATCAGTTCTGCACCATCTTTCCACAAACGATATGCCAACTGTGATCCAATAAAACCTGCTGCACCTGTTATAAGTACTTTCATAATACTTTCTCTCCTCTCTTTATCTTTAAACTGTCTTTAAATATTACTTTGCTCTGTCTAATTTTTGATTTGAATCCATAATTCCAGGAAGAATTTCCTTTTTCACGATTCAAAAGTTTTACCTTGAATCTTATTATTTTATACCCTAGTCTGATAGCCTCTCTGTAAACATATAATTCAATAGAAAAGTCATTTGCCATTTCATCTATATTTACGCTGTCCAATAAGGATCTACTAAATATAACTGGTATTGCTCCAACATCATAAAGTTTAATGCCAAATAGCCAAGTATTAAAAACCGATTGAGCATTAGTGAAAAATCGATCAAATGCTGATCTATTAATTCTTCTTCCCTTTAAAAATAGCTTCTCTTTAGGATCATGCTTTTCTATTTCATCAAAAAACTGAATAAGTTCCTCGGGTGGCACCTGTAGATCTGCATGTATCCAACCGATATAATCTCCTGAAGCATCCTTCATTCCCTGTTGCAGACCATACCCATAGCCCTGATTGACTTCTACATAGGTTACAACAATATTAGGATATTTTCCCTCAATTTCTGATTGAAAATACTTTTTACTTTCATCCTCGGAACCATTTTCCACAAAAATATATTCGATATCGTTTTTCCATTGTAACGAACTAATTCGTTTTATCAGCGAATCAATGTTATCCCTCTCATTATAACAGGGAATTATTATAGAGTATTTCATACACTTACAACCTCCAGTTATCTCTTGCAAAATCTATCATTCTTCTTGTTCAAACAAATCCTTTCTTAAATCATATAAGTATCCTAAAATCAGTAAGAAAATCTCAACTCCAACTGCACAGTAATTACCAAATATTCTGAGACTATTACTTTTTCCTATACCATATTCTATCCATTCACACGTATGGCAACTTATAATGAACATCATAGAAATAAATCTAATTAAACTAATAGGTATAAATGAGCAAATTTAAAATATTACACAAATATGTCCTCATTACAAAGGCATACTTTGCTTAATTGGTCTGAATGTATTTAGCCCACAAACAAGAAGAGCCTATTTTTGTACATTTTTCTACATTTGCTCAATAGAATAATTTTTCTTCATTCCAATCATTTAATTTCATATATTCTATACTGGTCATTCACTGATACATTTCTTACTTTAAATTTTTCCGATGAATCAAATTTCTCATAATTGTCAATATTCACCAAAATATAATCTATACCTGTATCTTCCATAATGGCATATATCTCTTTAATGTCCTTGTCAAACATTTTTTGTGTTTCCAAGATCCGTTCATACCATTCCTTAATCTGACTTTGAGCTGCTGGAACATTCTTATAATTTGTATAACTATTTCTCTTTGAACCTAACTGAAACCACCAAGTCATGTCAAAATTCGGATCAGATATAAACATCTGCTCTGGATCTGTCGTATTTTCAAAATCCACGGCAAGATTATAGAGTTCGCCCCCCATCCCATTTACAAGATAAGAATTTGCTGTTACTCTTGTCAGCTTTCCATCCGCTATAGTCCATACTCTATCCTTTGTAGCCACAAACAACATAAGTACTGACAGCACAATCACAAAAACAGTGTTGTGAACGATTTTTTGTACTGGTTTCCATTTATTCCATAAAATAATGCAATAGATGAAAAAAACAATAACAATAGCATAAATTATTGAGCCACCGTTGCTTCCCGCTACAACGCCCAAAATACTTATTGGTAATAGAAACTTCATTTCTTCTACTTTATATTGCTTCCAAAGTACAAGAGCAATAAGAAATACTCCATAAAAAGTAACTATACCAATAAGATTTTGAGATGAAGCGTAGTATACTGTAACAGTTGAAAGAGCAGCAACCATAAATTCATTTTTTTCCGTCCAATCACGAATGCATTTTATGCACCATATCTGTGAAAGTATTCCAACATATCTCAAATATTTAGGAATATACATAGTCACAATTGAGGCAACTGGGACAACCTCAGTAAAAAAATATACTACACAAATTGCTAAAATCCAAGAACCTATTGCAAGCCCTGCTTCCAAACAAAATTCCTTGTGCTCATCTTCTTTTATTAGTTTCAGTGTTATAATTCTTACTAATGCAGTGCCAACAATTACTGATAAATATTTAAAGATTGAACTCATTCCCCATACAGATGGCACAAGATGGTGAGGCGTTCTATAATATGCATATATATTAACAAATTCAGTATTTGTCAATCCCGATGGTTCTCCAAAAACTCCAGGAATTACACATATCCCCAATACAATAACAAATACCATAAGGGTTCGATGCCTTTTTAAACCAAAAGATTTTTCTTTAACAACTTGACAAATATAGATAATAAATAAAAGACAAAATCCCCAAAGTCCCTCATGTACATGACATAATGTCGCAATAGACAAAATAATCCATGCTACATTCCACTTTTTTTCTTTGCCAATAACCTGTGAAAGCGCGAGCATAGTAAAGGTGTAAGCGGTCCCCATCCCAATGGATGCAAGTTCAAAAGATCCCCATCCGGGGAATCCGGTATTAACACTATTCTTAAGGAAAAATGCCAACATATAAACCAAAAACAATCTGTATTTTTCACTTATGTTAAAAACAGTCTCTACCGTTGCAAATGCTAAAACAACCACACTAAGGTAAATGAGTGGGATCGCCACAGCAGCCCAACTTCCATGGGTAATTTTCATTCCTAATCCAACCATAAAATTCATAAAAAATTTTGCAGATATACCACTATTGTATACAGCAAAATTATTAGCAAATATATTATGGTCATATTGATTTATTTGCTCAATCGCATAGGTTGTATTATTATCCTTTAAAGTATTGCTAATGCCCATACAATAAAACGCAATCGCGCTAAACAAAGATAGCCAATACTCTTTATCCCTCAACTTTTCTTTCATAAACAAAACTTTTCCTCTACACAAAAATACAAACAGATATCTAACCCATTAAAGCATATTATATATATTCTCACAAACATTTCAATGATTAGATTAAATTTTATTTTTTATTGCATCTATAATCCTTTTTAACATTGCATGATTAAATAGCACCAACCCAATTGTCAAAAAAATAAAATATAAACCAATCCCCAAAACAACTTTATATATAATTCCCAAAAACAAATTAGATGACATATTTAAAGGATACAATATAAAAAACATACCAATTCCAGCAATTATAAAAGGAATTGTTTCTTTTACATACCCTAAGACAGGTATATTGCGAGCTACTGCTATACTTTGATACAAACAAACTGTTATTTCAGCCAACAATGTGCCAATTCCAGCTCCAACAGCTCCATACTTTGGAATAAATAGTAAATTGGCAAACACGTTAATCCCAGCTCCTAAAAAAGTTGATACAACATACGTTTTATCCATTTGATGTGGTAATAGAAACTGTGTTCTTATCACATTTGCAAACGTCAGAAAAACACAACTAGGTAATAATATTAAATACAAATATATACATGTTTGGTACCCCTTTCCATAGAATAAGGGAACAAATTCTTTCGCAACAGACATAATACCAAAGCACATTGAAGATGATAAAAACATTGCTAAAATAATACTTTTATTTAACAAGCTACTTTCATTTTCTTTTTTAGCAACTAAATTGCTCATTCTTGGCAACATCACTGTTCCAAGTGATGTAATCAACGCTGTTGGAATTGCTATAATCTTTTCTGACAATTCATAATATCCCACCTGACTGTCGAACGATAATATGCCCAACATTATCTTGTCCATAATTTTATATAGACTTATTGCTAAAACTGTTAAAAACAAAAAAAGATTTGGGACAATATGTCGTTTCACTTCTTTCCACGTTGGTTTAACATAACAGATTTCATGCTTTAAGTAACGCCACATAACAATTTGACTTATTAAAATTCCAAATGACATAATTAAGCAATACTTCCATACATCCTGATTAGTCTTCACCAAAACAAAAATAAGACATGTCACTAAAATCTTAATTACTGTATTTCTTATAACTGTCAATTTAAATTTTTCTATACCAAAAAAGAACCAATTTATATCTAATATTCCAGAAAACACATAAATTCCCATTATCAAAGCTATGATTTTATTTTTTGCAATAGTAAAGCAATATGCAATATATATTATATTAATTACAACTCCGCAAAAAAATTGCATGATATATATATTCCAAAACGAACTTTCCAATTTATTTTTATCATCTTTCACCTTAGCAATTTCCCTATTTCCATAATTATTTAATCCTAACATAATAAAAAGAACAAAATAATTTGCAATAGAAAAATTATATGAATAAATTCCCACACCACCAGAACCTAATACTCGTGATAAATACGGCGTTGTAAGTAATGGAATAAACATAATTAACAATTGGTACATAGAATTATAAATAAAATTTACTTTTAAATTCGACATATTGTAAATCACTTTCTAAAACTACTACTTTAAAGTCCACTATTAGAGCATAATTTCTTTATTACAGCAATCATCAAAACTCCTGGATTTAAAACAATTAAAAACCAATATTTCCGTTTTAAAAAAACATTCTTTGCATTCTTAGCCCTATTATATCCATCAATGTATTTATATAATTTACGCCGAAAACAATCCATTACCCCTAAATGTTTAAATAACTCTTTATATTTTTTTTCTATTAACTTTGTACTCTCAATCCATTTATCGATATTATTAGTATTTCTATTTTTATCCTCTATTTGCATCCGATATAATACAAGATTCTCTCTCACTATTGCAGCTTTTGTGTTTTGTAACAATCTAATACACAAATCATATTCTTGCCAAGCCTTTAGATCTTCATCAAAATTTCCAACTTTATCTATCAATTGATGTTTTACCATTATCGTACTTGTAACCCCTATAACATGTACTAAAACTTCTTTTGATAGGTCTCCTTCCTTATATTTACAATTTTTAATATCTTCTTCATATAGCTTATAAAATTCAATACCCGTTCCAAAAATTCTTCCACAATATACAAATTGATTTTCTTCACTTAATTTTAATAATTGTTTTTCAATTTTGGTTGACAGCCATTCATCATCATCATCTAAAAAAGCAATAACATCCCCGCTTGCATTTTCTAGTCCTACATTTCTTGCATAATTTCCACCTTTCGATTCATTCTTGGGTATATAATAATAACAAATTCTATTATTATTGATGTACTCAGTAATGTACTCTCGTGTTCCATCGGTAGATGCATCATCAACCACAATGCATTCTAAATTTTTATAAGTCTGATTAAGAACACTTTCTATTGCTTTTGCCAACATTTCTTTTCGATTATGAGTTGTAATTATTATGCTTACTAACCCTTTGACATATTTATTCACCAACACTTCACTCCTTCCTAAGTATACTGAAATAATGCCTTAGAAATACAACTCGTTCTACTACCTAATCAAATCTAAATATATATTTTTTATAATCTAATTTGATACGGAATAATTTGCGAATCTCCTATCACATGAAATACTAATATAAAATACAAAATAATTAAAAACTCTAAAAATACATTAATCAAAACTCTTGATTTAGATTCAAATAACTTATTTATTGCACCCACAAGAATTATTGCAGGCATTTCATAATATAGCCCCAGACGTTTAAAAAATGTAATATAAAAACCAGTTGTAGCTATAAGCAAATTAATACTCCCCATCTGCAGAAACAATTTCATCTTTTCATCTTTAATTTTTGTAACATTATATAGTAAAAATATTGACAAGAAAAATAAAACCTTAACATAGAAATCTCTATTTCTTGCATTATTATTTTCTAAATATATAAGATATTTTGCAATAAATGGACTTCCCAATTTCTGTACAACGCCTAGAATTTGTCTCCAAAATAGAACCATAACACCAACGACACAAAAAAACGGAATAAAAAATTTATTTTTTATAGTTCTACTCTTTCTTTTATTCCATAAAAAATATATTGGTATAGCAACAATAGCAGTAAAATGAATCATGGTAGCACATATAATGATTATAAAATACTCTATAAATTTTCCATTATATATTTTTCTCATTCCCCAAAAAACAATAGCTACTGCAAGGGTCTGTCGCATAATATTAAATGAATTCGAAAAATACACAAAAAGGAACATAAAATACGATATCGTTATATCATATTCTACATATTCCTTAAGCAAAGTATCAGCAACAAATACAATCGTCATTAATGCAAAAAAGAAAAAAATCAATTCATTATTACCTATAAAGCTCAAAATTTTAACCACTATTTTGAACCCGATCTCAGAATTTGATAATAATTTATGTTGAAGAATACCGTCAAAAGTCAACGACCGAATCAACGTGAAATTGTAATTATAATTATCCCAATCTGTTCCTACATGATATCTAGCACCTGCTACGATCGCTGGAAGAACTATTGCCATTATTAGCCCTCCTCGTCGCAGTAATGCATTTTTATATTTATAAAAAGAAAAGAAAAATGTTGATACAGAAAAAATAACTATATAGAATATAAGACTTTCTATTTTTGACATACACTACCTCTATCTCATCTTCTTGTATAACTTAAAAAGAATTGAAGAAACAAAAAAACCTAATTTCCCACATTTTCTTACAAAAGATATATAAATATATGTCTTTCCAACTTTATCATAAAAATCAATATATTTTTTTAGATCTTTATCAAAATCCATGAACATTTTATATGCATTCGCATTTTTAAAATTTCTTAAATAAATATTATAATGTTGTTTACATCCATTTACTATTGTATCTATAAAATATTTATCAGCTCTTTTGTCATTTGGTTTGTGTTTCAAATAATATTCGATAGTATCAAATATTATTTTTTTATTCATATGTGAATTTTTAAAAACATTTATATCACTTACACTCTGCGATGCTTGATCAACCAAATAATCATATATAGGATAATCAAAAAAAAGTACTGTTTTTATAAACGGAATAGGATATGTAATATATTCAAAATCATCATAATAGCATTTTTCCGTCAACCTAATCTCATTATCTTTTAATATTTTTGTCTTTATCGTCCACTCATGTAACTGTATGCCAAATATATCCTTAGGTAATTGTTCAAACAAAAATAAAGTATTTTTTTTCACTTTCCAAGTTCCACAAAGGGTTCGTCTCCCAGTAATTTGGCTCTCTTTATAATATGGATTTACCGCCAAATCTGCATCTATTTTCTTCAAATCATCTATCAATTGATCTAAATTTTCGGACTCTATCCAATCATCTCCATCAACCACTTTAAAATATTTTCCAACTGCTTTTTGAATCCCCAAATTAATAACAGATCCGTGTCCGCCATTTTCTTTATTTAAAATATACATTGAATCAGGGTATGTTCTAACAAATGGCATCAATTTTTCAACTGTATCATCCCTACTTCCATCATTTATAAACAGAATTTCTATTTCATCGATTTTTTTACATTTTGTATAACTCGGTACACACCTATCAATATGAGATGAAATATTATAGGCTGGAACAATAATTGACAATATTTTCATAAAATCACGTTGTATGATAATTAGGAAATTAATTATCACACATTTCCTTTCTTTTAATATAATGATTTAATCTAATTCAGACACAATAGACTTTTGATTTACTTTCTGTAGCTTGCCTACTCAACCGGAGTGTATTGCCACCACCTTTATCTGAATTGTTTATCAACAAGATGTTGCCAAAGTGTTTTCACACAAAGTACTTATTTCTATCAAGTCTACGGTAGTAATCAATAATAAACTTCATAGTACCAGACTTTTGAAAAAGAGGTACAACCTCATGAAAATTTACGTAGGCATTGATGTTGCTAACCTTAACCATTTTGCCGCTGCGATTTCTTCCTGCGATAAAATACTTCTTGAGTCGTTCAAATTCGCAAATGAAGCTGATGACTTTCGACTACTGATCTATATGCTCGAATCATCCGACAAGAACATCATTATCAATTGTCTTGAGCCGGCAGCACATTATGGTTGTTACTAGATAGACAATTAGGATAGATTAAAGCTGAAATGGCCGATATCATGAGTTTCAAAGATTCTATCATCACAGCCATTCCAATTATCAGTTATATCTGTGGTGAAATACTCTATGATGAGGTAGATGATATTCACCCTTTCTTTAATCTAAACAAGCTACTTGCTTTTACAGATCTAGTTCTTTCTGTTTATCATTTTACGTAACTTTCAGGCTAAAATAACAAAGAAGTCCAAACATGGCTCTTGTGTTTTACGATACGCTTTTGTAAATGCAGCTTAAAACATTGTTAGGAATAATACACAACCTTAAAGGCTTATTATGATACCGAGAAAGCCAAAGACCAGTCTCACTACAATGCATTTTGACACTGTATCGGCAAGCTTATCAGAGTCATCTGGAAGAGGCTACTAACAAAGTTGAATTTAACCTCAAATAAGAAGTCTGTATACCAATATCGATAGATTTTACCCCCAAGAAGTTCTATTCAAATTTCTTTTTTACCATTTATATGATAAAGAAGTTTTCGTTTGATTTTTCATAACTGTTCTCCCCTATTTACAAATTTCTATTCAAAATATATCTATTATACCATACTTGAAAAACATAAAAGCACCATAACTTCGAATAATTATTTTCTTTATGTCTTAAATGTGCATTCCAAATATCACAAATATAAGATTCATTAAATATCCCTTGCTCCTGTAAAAAATCTTTTTTTAAATATTGTCCAAAATCATATTTAAGTTCTTTTTCCAACCATTCTCCTATAGGTACACTAAACCCTTTTTTTGATGCTCTATTAATTTCCTCAGGTATAAAATCACGAAAAGTATCTCTCAGTATAATTTTTCTTTGTGTTTTATCTATCTTAAATTTCGAGGGCAAATTAAATGCGGTTTCAACTATTTCAGTATCCAAAAAAGGGACTCTAGTTTCCAAAGATGCTAACATACTAGCTCGATCTACCTTACATAACATGTCCCCTTCGAGTACAACATTTAAATCCGTGTACTGTGCTCTAATTTGCTCGTCAATATCATCCCATTCGTCATAATATTCTTTTATAAAAAATAGATCATTTTTCGAATGGTTTTTAAACAAATCAATAGTTTCTTCTTCTTTAAACGCTAGAGACATCATTCGTTTTCTTTGTTCGAATAAATTCATATTAGATACAGAGATAACTTTTTCCGCCTTACGACGAATCGTACTTTTGACCGGTAAAAATTTAACCCCTGGTTCAATTACCCCTTTTCTCACGAACAAAGGAAGATTATTATATTTATCACTGTAATAACCGATCAAATATTTATCATATCCTGCAAATATTTCATCCCCTGCATCCCCCGTAAGAACAACGTCAACATATTGTTTTGCCAATTTCGAAACCGCAAATGTTGCAATATATGATGGATCTGCAAACGGTTCATCCATATTATCCAATACATAATCTAAATCCTTTAAAACTTCCGCCCAATCTAATTGTAATACATGATGATTAGTATTATTTTTTTTTGCCACAATCTCCGCCAGATTACGTTCATCGAATTGTGCCTCTTTAAAACCAATTGTAAAAGTATCAATCTTTTTATCCGACACTTCCGACATTGCTCCAACAATAACAGTTGAATCAATTCCACCACTCAAAAAGGCGCCCAAAGGAACATCACTACGCATCCTCTTATCAACAGAATCAAGTACCATCTCCCGTATTTTTCTTTTGCTTACCTCATAATCGGCTTCATTTATAGCTCTATTTGATATTTCCAAAGTCCAATATTTTTTTATGTTTTTTTCTCCATCAAAAGTAATTTCCATATATGAACCTTGCTGCAATTTATACACGTTTGAAATTATTGATTTTGGAGCTGGTATATAGGTCAATTGAAAATAAATATCTAATGCCTCTTTATCAATCTGCCTAGGGACTTTCTGAGTACCTAGCAAACTTTTAAGTTCAGAAGAAAATAACAAAAAATTTTCATTACAATAATAATATAATGGTTTTTCGCCAATTTTATCTCTCACAATAATCCACTTAGCTTTTTTAAGATCATATATACAAAATGCAAACATTCCTTCTAATTTTTCAAAGCATTTCTCTCCGTACTCCTCATATAAATGAAGTACTGTCTCTGTATCTGTGTTTGTACTGAAAATATGTCCCAAAGAAATGAGTCGGTCACGAAGCTCTTTATAATTATAGATTTCACCATTAAATATAATTAATTTATCTTTACATTCATTCCAAATAGGCTGCGTACCCCCTTCAACATCTATAATGGACAATCTTCTCATACCTAAAGAACATTTATCATCCGAATATAGACCTTCGCTATTAGGTCCTCTATGAACAATTTTATCATTCATTTTGTGAACGATCTCTCTCCAGTTCACATTTTTATTTTGATTTTTAAATACAATCGCACCATTAATTCCACACATGATTTTTCTTATTCCTATATTTTATACATTTCTTTCATATAAGCATTCACTATAATTTGACGATCAAAACATTTTTCTACTTTTTTTCTTCCAGCTAATCCTCGTTTTTTTTGTTCCATTGCTGATAAATTCAAAAATTTTTCAATAGCCTTAACCAATTCTTCGCTATTTTTTTGAGGAATCATATATCCATTCACACCATCATCCACAACTTCCCTACACCCGGATCTGTCTGTAGTAATAATCGGTCTTCCAGAAGCACATGCCTCCAACAAAACATTACTTATTCCTTCTGGATAATAAGTCGGATGAACTACACAATGTATATTGGTCAAAAAATCTGACACATTCCGTATCATTCCATGATATATCACGGTTCCATTATTATTCAGTTCTTCAAGTTGCCCCTCATACTCTTTCTCACAAAACCCACAAATGTGAAATTCTGTGTTTGGATATTTTTCTTTTATTTTCTTAGCAGCCTCAAGATATTGATCAATTCCCTTTTCCTTCATAATACGTGAAATAAAAGCAAAACGTATTATCTTATCATCTTCTGGATATTTTAATAAAGGAAATCTCTTCAAATTTACTCCTGAGCCTGGCAATAGTGCATGTTTTCCTATTGCAATCCCATTATCAACAAAAAATTTTCTGTTTTCTTCATTTTGAAAAAATACTCTTTGCACCTTTCGAAACGCAAGCTTGTACAACTGAATCAAGATCTTTTGTTTTAATCCTGCATTTTCAACAGCAGTTCCTAATCCGGTTATATTTGCCACAAAAGGAATATTTTTTCTTTGTGCTGCTATTGCACCATATATATTAGGCTTGATAGTATATCCTAATATAATATCTGGTTGAATCAATTTGATCAACTTGCGATAATCATTCAATAATTTTGTTTCCTTTAATGGATTCATTCCATGACGATCAATAACAATTTCATAATAATGGCAACCTAATTTAATGAGATCGTCTATCCGTTCGCCATACGGCGATGATATATAGACATCATAACCTTCTTCAATAAGTTTTTCTACTAATTCCAAGCGAAAATTGTAAATTACGACATCATGATTAACTAAAAATAAAACTTTCTGCTTCATACTACTATGAATTTATCTCCATAACGCTCTGCTTCATACTTATATTCTTATATTTAATTCCATTATAGTTGGATATAACGAGTTTATAACAATTATTTCCAAACGCTTTATTAACAAGCCCACCTATTTTCCCCGGCATCTTACTACCTATCTTGACTGCCGGCGCAAAACATTTTAACTCTACTATCTTTTTTCCACTAGCCTGTGCAATCGCTTTTACCATATCTGATGTTTTTGTCCACTCTCCATTTTGAGGCAACAATACAACCGAATTTCTATGATATGGTTTGAGCAACATGATCTGACATAAGAACTCGCACAAATTCTCGATATAAAGCATGCTTCTCTCATTATCTACATCTGGGAATATCGGTAATTTCTTTGCAAGTTTAGCTAAAGTATGATAGTTTCCTTTGCTATCTTTTCCATAGATCATCGGCGGACGTAAAACAATGACTTTATAAGTATCATCCGCTAATTCTCGAACTGCCACATCAGCCTGCAGCTTACTATCACCATAAAAGTTTGCCGGCTGTGGAACTGTTGTAGCATTAATCACTTTTTTCTCTCCATATGGTGCAGATTCTCCATAAACAATCATAGAAGACATAAAGATAAATATCTTTACCCCTTCTCGTTTTGCTTTTTCCGCTACTGCAACAGCTAATCCGGTATTTACCTCATAATATTTTCTCTTTGTTTCTTCCGAAACGTTTCCAACATCCGCATGCGCAATGCCAGCCACATGATAGATAATATCATAGTTCGAAAAATCTTTTTCTTTCCATGATTCATCCTTCAAATCCAGTTCTTCAATTTCAAAGTTGTCATGATAATGCTTCTGTGCATATTCTATAAACGACTGTCCAATATACGATCCAGCTCCGGTAATCAGCACTTTCTTCTTTGTGTCGAAATCCACCTCTACAGTCTCACCAAATCCAATATTTCCAATCAGTTCTTCGTCTGTTTTTCCTTCTGAATAATTGTAACTATTTTTTTTCATTTCTCCGGTTCCACCCTCAACAACACTATCATCATGGGAAACCTTAGAAATGGTTCCTAAAAAGCATCTCAGATCGAATAAGAATGACTGTTTCTGCACATATTCGCCGTCCAGTTTTGCTTTCACCGGAATCTCCAGTTCGTCTCTTCCGTTAATCTGTGCCCACCCAGTCAATCCCGGTTTCACATCATTCGCACCATACTTATCTCTCTCTGCAGTAAGCAGATCCTGATTCCATAATCCCGGTCTCGGTCCGATGATACTCATATTTCCCACAAAAATATCCCAGATCTGCGGTAATTCATCTAAACTATGCGCACGAATAAATTTACCAACCTTGGTTATGTACTGATCCGGATTGTCCAACTGATGTGTTGGCACATCATGAGGGGTAGATACTTTCATGCTTCTGAATTTATGTAATTTGAAATACTCCTTGTTTTTTCCTAACCGTTTCTGAGTGAAAAGTACAGGTCCCGGATCCTCAATTTTAATCGCAAGTGCAATAGCTGCATATACCGGGGACAGAACAAGTAATCCTCCAAACGAAAGACCTACATCTAATGCCCTCTTGGCATATTTACTATATAATGATTCCTTTGTGAAAATCACACCTGACTCTTCCAAATGTCCTCTGACTCCATCTGCATTTTCAGCATCATTGTCATTTTTTACAAAAACAACCTTCTTGCCTTCAAACGGATTCTGTTCTGCCGGTTCATTCTTGTATGTATAGTCAGCCTTTTTCTTTTTTGCGACAAGCTGCATTCCAACAAATGCAATTCCAGCCGCTCCTGCTAATATTTTAAGGGTTTTACAAAGCTTCTTATGCGCCATTGCAACTCTCCTTCTGTTCATAACTATGTTATGTTCATTTCCCTAAACCAATTTATTATAGCATATATGTGCATATATATCTACTTTTTTCCGTTTTCATCTATCTTTTTTTCATTTTCATGGCTTTTAGTTGACTTTATCGTTTCTTACAGAACAAACGAAAATTTCTTATTTTAAATAGATGCAAAACTATTTATGGGGCGTGATTCAACGAATCACACCCCAGGCTTTTCTCTAGTACCAGAAAATATTCCATCTATATGGACCTCTCATCATCTTGCATATACCAGAAATCATCCCTGCTAAGTTGTGGAAAGTTATATACATCCACTCCATGATGTTCGGGCAAGCTGATCAGTTGCTGGCGAATGGCATTTATTTCAGAGATAATATCTCTTGCCACTTTATGACGAAGGCAGTCTATGATCTGTCTAAACTGCCTTTGGTAATATTTATCCAGCAAAAACGCATTCTTAACGAGCCAGATCATAAAAAGATGATCTAGGGTAATTCCTTTCCTCCAATCAGGATATGCGTTGCAAAGATATCTCCGGCTTTTATCATTTTTTGCTTTACAAAATCGCATCGGTGGGAAAAGATCCAGTTTCTCATCAAATTCGTTTTCCTCTTTTTTGAAAAAAGAAATGGATTGTCCCTTCTCATAATCAATTTCCATCTGATTATATTCTTGTAAGTATGAATCCTGATACAAATTCAATAAAGTCCAAATACCACTATAGTCTATATAATCGACTTCTGCGATTTTTGGCGGCATAGGTTCCTTAAAAAAATTAACTCTTTTTTTTAAGTAATCCTTATGATTATATCTCAACCATTGTCGCAATAGCATATTTTCTATCTTTCTCCAATCATTTAGTGTAAAATTCACCCAATCCCTATTCCCTACACGTACAAATTGATGTTTCAAAGGATTTTTTATTATATATTTATTTAGTATGCCAGAAACATATAATTCGGTTTCTATCGGAAGCTGCTTCACGCGCTTTCGACTAGCTTGTACCATAGGTTGCCATTCATTCTCCAAAAAAAATATTCCTCTACAGTCATCCTCTGAATAGTAACTCACAGGTACATCTCCCGCATAAACGCCTTGATATGCACATTGTACTGATGACTCTCTACAATTTGATTGAAGAGAACCGATGTCCGGGCATCCACATTTTTCAATTTGAACACACATTCCCCGTCGTCCCTGTTGTTCATGTTTATATTTATAATAACTCCTCCAACTTTCATTTAAGCCGATTGATGCGTGAAACGGACTCCATACTTCTCCCAACTGTTCTTCTGACCGAGGACATACATCATAATTTTCAAAAGCAGCGGCAAGTGCATCTACCTCTTCTGCACCATATCTTTCTTTTAATTTTTCCCAATCAAACCCATAATCATATTCTTCTATATCTGTTTCAAATAGTAACATTTGAAGCATTTTATCTGACTCTCTGATACTGCCACTAACCCTGTAAGTCAAATCTTTCACTTGCCAACAGGGAATTTTTTCAAAATATATGTCATATGTTACCAAAACTCCGGATATCCCCTGTAAGACATGATCTTCTTTTGTATCCAAAGGAATGGTTGTCATCACAATTTTAGGATACTGTCCCTGCACCTCTGGGAACTTCCGGTCAAATTGTTCTTTCAATTCATCCGTCAGTTCATAAACTTTCTTCCCTTCTACATCATGAGCTGCTTTCATCACCTCATCATAAGTTTGCCCGATCCTTTCATTATTATAATACACAGGCACCCGGGAACCACACAGATATTTTTCCACTGTATTCTTCAAATTTAAAGTTCCTAATTTTCCTGGATTCAAACGTATCGCAATCGAAGTTCCGGCATTCTTCCGATATCCGTTTCTTTCCTGCTGATAAGAAGTCTCTGTAACAAAATCACCCGGATTTGGCATTGGCTCATTTGTGAAGTGGTTTTGTGATTGATTCAACAAAGTATAATATCCGCTGAGTCCCGTCACCTGCAATCGCAATCCATAATGTTTGTTCATGTTCGAGTTCGTAGTCTCCTCTTCTCGCCGGTTTTTATCAGAATCAAAATAAAGCGTCGACACCTCCGCATAATCACCATTAAGAAAACATGACAGAAAACCGATTCCAAAGCGACTGATACCATAATACTTTTCTGTTTGATGGTGATCTCTTAAGTCTCTTTCGATTTCCTTGGAAGAGTAATATGAATTTCCCACTTTCAGAAAATATCTTTGCAGCATTCCCATGGTCATTCCAGTTCCCTCATCATCAATACGGAACCAGATATTTCCATCCTTGTCATTCCACTCCCAGAAATCAATACGGGACTTTTCCGGTATAAAATCAGAATCCATTTTTCCTCGAAGCAAAGTGGCATCGATCGCATTCTGAAGCAATTCTCTCACGAAAACATCCCGGTTATCATACAAATTTTCTCCCGTCAGCAATTCCAGAATCTTCGTCTGATCCATCGTGATGCAAAAATCTCCGCTCATATATCCATCGGATTCAATTTCATTGCGTAAAATAGTCCGGGGAAAAGGAAAGTTCTGTTGCCAGCTTTTTCTACAAGACTTCTGCAACCTTATGCAATTTCCAAGTTCGACCTCGATCCAGTCCAGAAAATCACGAATCGCATGCTCCACACCCGGATGGGTACAATGGGCTCTATACGGCAAAGCTTCAGTCGAAGGAGATGCCGGATAAACAAAACCTATAGAATCCTGATGTTTCTTCCACTCTTCAATACTTTTTTCGTTGTCTCCTACATAGCTGCACAATACCTTTGGTGCCCTGGTATCATCAAAGTCCAATAAATCGCCCAACCGTAGCAGTAGTGCACAAAACAGTGGACTGACATCATTTGCATTTAAGTAATCCAAATCATGATTACCATCCATGTCTGAAGGATTGTAACCATGTGCCTCACAAACGGACACAATGCACTGCAATGGCACAACATCCCTTGGGCGCTGACTGATCAATTCCTTCCATGCCTCATTATGCAGCACCTCAGCCACACGTTCAGAATGCAAGCTGCGGAGATACCACTGCCGCATATTTTCTGTCCACTCTTCTGCCGCACTCCCCATAAATTCCGGGTAATGTTCTCTCAAGAATCTTTTACACGCTTCTGTATCCTCGTATTGTGCCTTCTGTTCCTCATCTGTGTAAACCATGCCCACATCATGCAAACTTGCAACTAAAATCAGCAGTTCCAGTTCCCCCACAGTGAGATTACTAATCTGATCTCCCAGTAATCCGCCCATGGCATACAATACATTTAAGATATGTGTTTCGTCATGCAACGTATAATTTCCAAAGTTTCTGCGAACATCCTTCAAATAATTTGTAGCATATTCATAAACTTTTTTTACCCATATACATCTTTCGCTTCCTGCATCAGCTTTTTTCTTATATTCTTTCCATAATGCAGTTTCGTCTAAATTTTTTGAATGACCCATGGCATTTCCTTCCTTTGTTTCTTAATATAAATTCCTGTCATATATGATGTATTGATATTTTATTGTACCACAAAATACTACTATTTTCTATTAATATCAACATCGATTGTATAATTACAATAGCAGATTTCTCCCAATTTTAATTTTCCTCTCTTCGGAGAACTATGTCGTATTCAATTTCTCTTTCTAATCTACTCATAGGCTTATTCGAAAACATAAATACCCTTAAACCTTGCAAATTGTTTCAAATCAATGTGATAACCGATTTCCTCATTTATTACTAGCATCCACAGAAACAGGAACCATAACATCCCCATAGCTCCACCTCAGTTCCTCAATCGTTGGACAAGCCTCTGGCAAATATTTTTCAATCATATCCCGTATTTCCAACATCTCTGCCTGCTCACTTTCCGCAAATCTTCCAAGTCTGAAGATACCTGTCTGCACCGGAGGATTGTTTAATCTTCCTTGTTCACTTTTCTTACTGGCAAATCTGGAGAGACCATTTTCCAACGGATGTTGATTAATTATGAAAAAAGTTCTATCTGTTTCAGCATCTTCTGCAATATTATTATATGCAATATCTATTTCCAAGCCCAAGTCTGAAAACACAAACCAGACATGCGCTTCCGTGCTTCCATCCCGTGCATTTTTCCACATTAACCGCTTTAACAGAACGATATCAGTAAAACCAAGGAGTATGCCTAAAATAACATATTCTTTTTCTGCTGGTCCGGACATAAAATTCTGGATGTTCTTTCGGATGGACGCATTTTTTCTCTGGAACTCACTTGTTGATGGAATTGCCTTGATTGCATCAATGACATACAACACACGTACCGCGAAACTGACAACCATATAATATGTATGGAGTCCTGGCGCATATTGCTCAATCGACACCAGATGCTTTGTCCGGCGATATTCTTCATAATACTTTTTGCATTTTTCATAATCATCCATACGATACGCATAGTAACTCATGCGTAAGGCAATCTCATTGATAACTGGATGTTCCTGAAGAATTGGCAGGATTTGTTCTGCCTCTTCCATGAGATGTTTCATCCTGTCTTTGTATATGGGTCTTCCGTATGCATCCACATTAAGGGCAATGCACGCCTCATCTATCAAGTTAAGATTACACATGAGTTCTTCAAGTTCCAATCCATTTTCTTTATACAGATTACTTGCGTTCTCAAGCTCTTCTAACACATTCTCCCACCGGTAGGTCTGCGGGTGGTTTTTCTGCAATCTGGCTTCTTCTTCGAAACAGAAACACCGCTCATATACAGCCTCAGATGGAAGCGACTTACGAAATTTTTCCAAATCATCCAATGACTGGTGCTTCATATATTCCGCTGCATCTTCCCGCAAATCTGCATATTTTTTAACGATACCTCCGTGCAGATCTTCGAAAAATGACTGAATGTTCTTATAGCAATGGTATCTTGCTGGCATAGGCAACTGCCTTATGAGTTCTTTGTCTTTATTCAGTGCCTGCAAAACATGAACAGGATCCAGTCTCGAAGACCATACGACATGTGCCACTGAAGTTTCAAACATACAACGATTCCTGTCCGGCATTTTTCTTTGCCCAATACACGTCAGCATATCCTGTACATTTTTCTCCAGTCTGGAACGTTCCTCACCTGTCTGGCGTAACATTTCCAGCTCTACATAACAATAAGCAATATAATCCTGTGGGTTTTTCATGTCAAGATGTTCTTTTAATATTTCCAGTTCCGATTTCCATTCTTCATATGATATATGCTGATGCAACCGCGTCTTATTAAATACATAATTATAGTACAAAATCGTCCACAATTCTGACGTTTGTAAATCGTTCTCCTCGCAAAAGAGTATCGCTTTCTCAAAAGCATCCTCTGCATCCTTATAGGCTTTAGTCAGTACATAGGCCACTCCACGGTTAATCAGAATCTGGCTTCGTATCGTGATATCCGTTTCTTCATTGCATAATACCTCTGCCTTCCGTATTTGTTCATTTGCCTGTTCTATATGTCCGGTTCTCTGATATTGGATAAAGTAAAGCAGGTGGTTGAACGCTGTATCTTTTTTCCCTGCTTCTGCCCGTCTTCTCATTTCCAATTCATTTGCATGAAAACTTCCCATCTGCGTCCGCAAAAACATTTTATACCGCTCATAAGTTTCCTTTTGTTTTTTCGTCATCTTTGATGGCAGCAATTTTTCCAGACGCTTCCATGCCTCTATTAAGTTATAGTCATAATTCTCCGGTTGCGCATACAAGCAGCTTACTTTCAATTCCCTGCGCATGATCCAATAGATATGTATGCAGCGATACGCCAGTATAATCATAATTCCAAGAATCAGACACCAGATTCCATACAGACTCTTCAAAAATTCTTTAGCTTCCGGCTTCGTTTCTCTACATAATACCTGCATTCCAAATCCAAGCACAGAAAAAAAATATACTCCTGCTATCTCACTTATAACTGTTCCAAGCATATATCTTGGCATCTGTAACCACTTCTTGTTTGTGAAGCAGATAATTCCAATTGCTAACATCATTAAAATTGTCGGAATATACAAATTTGTTCCACCAAAAGTCTGATCCACTAATGCAAGCAATAAATCAATCATTTACCTTCTCCTCCCTGTACTTCTTTTAAATCGTACACTTTATTATACCATTTACGAATAGAGCATGCAGTAAAATTAAAGAGAGCAGCCGCTCCGACTGCTCCTCATTCTACTTCTAATTATTTGCTTTTTTCCACCTGATACGAAGGCACTAACCGTTTCACCACCAGCTTCATCTGTGGATCATCTTCATATGCCGTCTTCTTCAGATCTTTCAAATGTTCAAAAAACTCTTCTCTGTCAAATTCAATCGGTTTTCCGATAAAAATCAGATCATTCTCCGTTTTCTGAAGTCCTTCCTCTTCTTTCAGACACTCTTCAAACATCTTTTCCCCCGGTCGAAGCCCTGTATACACAATCGGGATATCCACATCCGGTTCAAATCCGGATAACTTGATCAGATTTCTTGCCATATCATCGATCTTTACCGGCTCTCCCATATCCAGCACAAAGATTTCTCCGCCCTTTGCGTAAGCCCCTGCCTGTAAGACAAGTGATACCGCTTCCGGAATCGTCATAAAATAACGAATAATATTTTTATCGGTAACGGTAACCGGTCCGCCCTCTGCAATCTGCTTTTTGAAAAGAGGAATCACACTTCCGTTACTTCCCAGTACATTTCCGAAGCGAACCGCTACATAATTGGTTTTCGGAAAACGATGCTGCATTCCCTGAATAATCATCTCACAGATACGTTTGGATGCTCCCATGATATTGGTCGGATTTACGGCTTTATCCGTAGAAATCAATACCATGCGCTCCGTTCCGTTTCTTCCTGCTGCCATAGCCACATTATAAGTACCGAATACATTGTTTTTAATTGCCTCATTCGGACTGTCCTCCATGAGTGGCACATGCTTATGTGCAGCTGCATGAAAAACAATCGCCGGTTTATAATCCGAAAATACGGTATCCACACGATGGGTATTCCTCACAGATCCAATCAGCACAACCAGATTCAGATTCGGAAATTTCTTTCTTAACTCCTGTTGAAGGTCATACGTGGTATTTTCATAAATATCAAATATCACCAGCTGCGAAGGATGATGTGCCGCGATCTGGCGGCAGAGTTCACTTCCGATGGAACCACCGCCACCGGTTACAAGTACAGCCTTTCCCGCAATGTATCCCATAACCTCATCCAGATTTGTTTTCACTGGTTCCCGTCCCAGTAAATCTTCGATTTCCACCTCACGGAAATTTGAGACGCTTACCTCGTCATTCACAATCTGTGCCATACTAGGCAGAATCTTAATTTTGCATCCCGTGTTTTTACACAATTCCAGAATCTTTTTCTTTCGATCTCCCGGCAGATTCGGGATAGCAATAAAAATTTCCTGCACTTCGTATTTTTCTGCTGCCCAGGGAATTTTGCTGTCATCTCCTACAATCGGAGCTCCCAGAATGGTGCTTCCAATCTTATTCTTGTCTGCATCAATCACGCATACCACACGATTGCGGATCAGCGGACTGTTCTCCATATTTTTTATCAGGAAATTTGCACTGTCTCCTGCTCCAATCACCATGGTAGCGATGGCATGTCTGGATGCGTCTCCCAGATAACTGTGTCGTATGATACGCAGTCCCCGGTATACAAAGCGGCTTCCGGACACCAGAGCCAGCAAAAAGAAAAAATACAAAATATAATAAGAACGCGGCATGTTCCATTGGAACATATGCATCCCCAGACTCTGTATTGCAGCACTGAGCAGACACGCAATCACTACATTTAACAGTTCCTGCACACTCGCGTATTCCCACAGGCTATTATACAGATGCATAATAAAAAATATCACGATGGTTACAATCATATTTACCCAGAAATATTGCAATGCTGTCTCTAAAAAAGGAATTCCCTGCTCACTCTTTAAACTGAAATCAAAACGTGTCCAGATAGAAAGAATTTCTGCCAGAAAGATTGCCAATATATCGTAAATTACCAACAATACGATTCGTATATATTTTGCCGTTTCCCCCCGAAACCGGTTTTTCATTTGTTGCATGCCAAAATTACTCCCTATAATGTGCTCATTTTCATGACTTGTTTGATTTTCTCTGTTTTCTTGACTGTTTCTTTCCAGACTGTTTCTTTGCAGAAGTTTCTGTTGTCACTGCTTTTTCCGTTTTAAGGTCGTTCTGTTCCACGACAACATCATTTTTCTCAGAAACCGGTTCATTTGCGAAAAGATTTTCTTTCTTAACCAGCATCCGGTTCACTGCAAGTCCCAGGCCAAGCATACCCCAGAATACCGGAGCGGTACAAACATTAGAATCGTTTACAATCCCCGCAAACATATACACCAGCACTGCCGCAAATAATCCAAATCCAACCAAACTGATACTCTCGTGTAGATCCACTCTGCGGTAAATTCGTACCGACTGTACCAGATACCAAAACAAAAATACCAGAAGTGCCAGAGTACCGAGTAATCCGGTTTCTACCCACTGCTGCAGATACCAGCTATGGGCTTTTACGTCATAGCTGTTTGCGCCGTAGACATAGTTCTGACTGATATAATCATTCTGTGGCACTTCAAACATGTAAGTATTTGCCCCGCTCCCCATAAAAGCATGCCTTCCTAGAAGCGGAATTGTTTTATTCCAGATATGTCCTCGATTACTCATTGCATCATCCAAAAATACTTTTGAAACCTTCGGATTCTCAAACTTCACTAATTTTCCTGCTGGATTCAGATACTCATATCCATTCTCATCGGTATTTATGAAGTTCCACTGCACACCATCAATCGTTGCACAAATTCCGGGCAAGCTATCTCCAAAAGATACCGGTTGCAGCTGTACCCCAGAAAAACGGCTGTCATCCATCGTTGTCACCTGGTTATCTGCATCCACTATCGTCTGACTTAACTCATTTCCATCCGAATCTTTGCAACTGATCTGTGTTGTTCCATCCTCTCCCACGGTATAAGAAACACTCAGTTTATTCCCGTGAATGTCAAGCACAACATCATCCGTATTGGTTTCTACTCCATTCAGAGCCCATCTGTCACTCATCCGGTATGTACCAACAATTGTATTTTTTATATTTTCACCTGCTGAGGTGGTATTTCCAAGTACGATTGCTGCTATAATCCCAATTACCACTACAACAGCACCCACAACAAACAGTTTTTTCTTCCGGCTCAAAAGCACAAGTATAAGTACCACTGCTGCCAATGCAAGAGCCATCCATCCACTCGCACTGCCGCTTCCTTTCAAGCAGATGGCACAGCATCCTACCGCTACTGCCAGCACTATCCGATGCCATATCTTTTTTGACGCAATAAACAGGCATACCGCCAGCACAATGAGCATACCAAAATAAAACGATAAAAAGTTCGGATTATATAATGTCGTATAAGAAGTTTTCGGTGCAAAATTAAATGTCAGCTCTTTTAAATTCTTCCACCATCCAGGATTTGTGATCAAATGTTTTCCAAAATTTGACTGAAAGAAGTCCAGTCCAAAATACTGAAATATGCCAATCACTGTAACAATAGCCATGCCAATGCCCGAAATTTTCAAAATGCATTCCACATGTTTTTCTTCATTCACAAAATTATACACATAATAACACAGCAGCATATACGCAAAAACTACCCACACAGACTCAAAAAGTTCATAAGTTCCACCGGATACCCAATGCTTATACTTTGAAAAAAGTGCTGACATCAGAACAAAAAGTCCGTATACCATCAGAAAATAAAAAGAATTTTCAAACTGCAGGGTCTCTTTCTTCACATAATGCCGATACAACAGAATTGCAGCCATCACCACTCCAATGATTACAATCGCAATCATCTTCCATGCAAAAAAGAAATCTGTCTGTGTATCTGAATTGGCCGGAAACCATTCAAACTGCGACAGATTTGAATTATAGGAATACATATGTACAAGCAATGGCACAAACCCCATCATCAAAATGACGGGAATCATCAGCTTATTCGTCTTTTTTAAATTTCGATATCCATTCTCACTCAAAGTTTTCTCTCCTTAGTAAACAATTTTTCTAGAATATAATACCTCTAAACCTTCGTTTTTTCAACACGTAAAATATATATAATAAGTAAAAACTCTTTTTTGTTACTTGTGTGATACTTAAAAATTTTACAAATAAATGTGTATGATTGACACGATAATATAAATTTTTACACACGAAAGGAAGAAAAATGAGATTACCAAACGGATACGGTGGAGTCGTAAAACTCTCCGGCAACAGAAGAAGACCCTATGCAGCACGCATCACTACGGGCTGGCACATCAATGACATCACGGGAAAGCGCATCCAGCACTATCAGATTCTGGGCTACGCTCCTACCCGGTCGGAAGCTCTGCAGATTCTGGCACGTTACAATAATTATCCCATCGATGGGGAAACGCTGAAATTAACCTTCCGGGAAATTTATCTCCGATGGTCCGAAGAAAAGTTTCCTACCATCTCCCACTCCAACATCAAAGGCTATCGGGCAGCCTATGCCACTTGTGAAAACATTGCTGATATGCCATTTCACAATTTAAGACTCAATGATTTACAGCAGGTGATTGATCACTGTGGCAAAAACTATCCTACCCTGAAAAAAATCCGTGTTCTTTTTAACCAGCTCTATTCTTATGCCATGAAGCACGAAATTGTCTCAAAAGATTATTCTGCCTATGTAAATATCTCGAAATACAAAGACCGGAATCCTAATAAAAACATACGAAGCTGTTTTTCCACTTCTGAGATTACTCTCCTGTGGAAACACAAAAACGATCCCTATTGCCAGACAGTCCTCATGCTGATATACAATGGTGTGCGCGTCTCAGAGCTTTTAGATCTGAAAAAAGAAAATGTTCATCTGTCCGAACAATATTTTGATGTCATTGACAGCAAAACCGAAAACGGCATTCGAAAAGTTCCGATTGCTGACAAAGTACTCCCCTTTTACCAGCGCTGGCTTCATGACTGTTCTGATTGTGAATATCTCATCCATACTCTGGACAGCCAGCATTTTACCTATTATATGTATTACCACAATGTTTTCCAACCCCTAATGTTTCGTCTGCACATCGATCATACACCTCACTGCTGCCGGCACACCACGATTTCCCTGCTTGCCGAAGCACATGTCGATCAGACTACCATCAAAAAAATTGTCGGTCATTCCGGCGCTATGTCCCTGACGGAACGGATTTACACACATCTGGATGTACCTGCGCTGGTCGAAGCCATTAATCAGATTTAATCGCTTCTTGTATGTTGCTTGCGTGTTACTTGTAGAAGTGATTTTGCCCCAAACTCTGTTTATAAATCCGGTATTTCCAACACTTCCGCGGAAAATACCATCCATATTTCCGGTTAAGGTAACTTACAAGACTTCTACAAAGAAGAATGCTAAGGCAAAGACAAAGAAACTTACTTACACACTGAAAGTTGCTAAGGTAGGCGTTGCTTTATCTGGAGATTCAGTAGTAGCTATTGGAAGCACAACTAAGTTAACAAATACTAAGAAAAATTCTTCAAGAGCTAAGATTACTTACACATCAAGCGATGATTCTATTGCAACAGTAGCAGCTGACGGTACAGTAACTGGTGTTAAGGCTGGTAAGGCAACAATCACAGCTAAGATTACCGTTGGTAAGGATTCAGCTGAAACTACTAAGGATGTAGAAGTAAAGAACTATGTTCTTAAGAGTGTAGCACAGAACAAGACAAATGAGCTTGTTGCAACTATCGATGGTGCTACAAAGAATATTAAGGCTTCTGAGGTAACTATCAAAACTCCTGACAATGTAGTTCTTCCTGTTAAGTCTGTTTCTGTAGATGATAAGGATGCTACAAAGGTTACTCTTACAACATTCTCAGAGATGAAAGATGGTAAAGAGTATACAGTCACATTAGATGGAACAACTGTAAACTTTGTTGCTACTGACAACAAGGTTGCTTCTATCAATGTTAATAACCTTACTATTCCAGCAAAAACTGAAACAGAGATTAAGTTAGTTGCAAAGGATGCTAACGGAGTAATCTTAAAAGAGCTTCCTTACGGAACACCTGATGTAAACTATGATTTCTCACTTACAACAGCAAACGGATATGTAAATGGTTCTAAACTTTACTTAAATAAAGTTGGTGACACTGCAACAGCAGAGATTACATATAAGACAAACAAGTATACAGCAGATGGTAAGCCAGATGGAAATATTGGACCAAATAAGGTTACAATTACAGCTGCTGATCAGGCTACTGTAAGTTCTTTCAAGGTAAGAATTGGAGAAAACAATAAGAAATACAGCACTTTAAAGGATAACGATAAGATTGCTGTAGATGAGACAAAGGCTACATGGGCATATTTTGAGATTAAGGATACAAACGGAAAAGAAATCTCTAATTACAATGATTACACTGTTGAGTCCAGTGACAAGGGCACATTAATGATTGCTGGAAATACAATGGGATCAAATCATCAGGTTCAGCTTATTCCGGCAAAAGAAGGAACTGCTTATATCTTTATTAAGAAAGATGACAAGATTGTTGCTTCTGTACCAGTAACCGTTGTTGCAGCTAGAAAAGTCGTTACAATGAGCGCTGATAAGACTAGCGTAATTGTATCTAATGCATCTGGCGCAAATGCTGAGGTCGTTACATTTACAACAAAGGATCAGTATGGAAATGAATTTGCTTTTGATCCAAAAGATGGAAAAGTTTTAGCAAGCTGTGAAGGAGCTCCAGATGGTGTTACAAAGAGCTCTGTTACTACACCTACTCCTACTCAGACTGGCAGCAAGGTAAAAGCTACATTTGTTGGTAGCAATTATTCTACAAAGGGAACATACACATTTAAATTCACATTCGTGAAAGACGACAAAGAAGTATGTGCTCAGATTGTTACTGTTAATGTACAGACACCTGGTGTAGCTGGGGATTCTATCTCTTATAATCTGAACATTAATAATTCAACAGGCGCTGCACAGACAGAAGAAGATGCGGTTGTAAATGCTGATAATATGACAGCTCGTCATTTTAATATTTCTGTGTCTGAATTATTGAAAGGCGTTGAAGCCCAGAAATTAAGTTCTACTAGTGTTTTAGATGATTTGACAGCTACAGAAAGTGCTGCTGGAAAAGTAGCAAGTAAGGTTCAGGGTATTTATTATACTGTAAAGAATGCAAAGGGAGAAGTTGTATATAATGATGTTCCTGGTGCAACTGCTAAAACAGGAACAGCATTTTCCGCTACAGCTGGTCAGTTAAAAGTTGATGTAGTAAAAACGAATGGCACATTTGGAAGTCCTGCAAAGGATGTTTATGAAAAACTTGCTGATGGAACCTATACAGTTACTGCTACTGTTGTAGTTACTCCAAAGCATGTCAGTGGTGTTACTGTAACGGATACAAAGACTGTAGTTACAAAGTCATTTGTTATTAAAGATTCTTCTAATGATGCAATCACTGATATGAAGTTAAAAGAGTCTAGTGCTTCTGTAACAACTGGTACTGCTATTTCTGCTGCACTTGCTTCACAAATTCAGTTCTCTTATGATGGAGTTAAGTATGGTGCAGATGGCGATCAGTCAGCTAATATCGTTGCGGTAGAAGGATATTCAAACACAACTGGTATTGTAACCCCAATAGGTTCTTACGGTAAAGTTAATAAAGATAACATGAATACTCCTTTAGCAGCAGGAGCAACAGTTGATGTAACAAAAGTTACTGTTAGAGTTGCATTCCACGATGCGAGTGGAAATGTTAAGGGTTGGGTTGATAAAGAAGTCAATGTATCACTTACTCTTACAGGAAAGTAATTAAATAATTACTGGTTCAAAATTCAACCCCCAGACGGTTTTCGTCTGGGGGTATTTTAGTTTATAAAAAACAACAACTCCGAGAAATCTAAGTTTCCCGGAGTTGTTCAGACTGTAGACAAAGTCCTCGGCTTTTTGCCGAGGATTTTTCTGTATTAAA
>ERZ834722.350-NODE-350-length-50852-cov-18.448275_pt1 | contig 50852 bp, 48 predicted proteins | sample MGYA00519576_ERZ834722 | MGnify/ENA primary metagenome ERZ834722 (study PRJEB31850, sample SAMEA3708759) | human gut metagenome | biome: human gut; feature: human-associated habitat; material: faeces | place: China | collected 2014 ...
CAAGATGGTTACAAACAACTAAATGCAAAGCCCGCCCGAATGGGCGGGTTACCGCGCAAAATCAAAGCCTCCACGTGGCGTGAGGTGGACAACGGGCGGAAGACTCTGTTCGGCTGAGTTTGATTGAATGAAATGTATAAAAGGAGGGCAGGTATGGAGAAGATAATCCGCACGATGATGGATTTGATTGCAAGCGAGGTCTGCGGCAAAAGCATTGATAAGTCGCAGTATACACTCACGGAAGAAGAACTTGCAAAGCTGTACAAACTCTCAAAATCCCATGACCTTGCCCATCTTGTCGGCGACGCGCTGATAAAAAATGATCTCATCGAAGACGGTGAGATCAAGGCAAAATTCCAGAAGCAGATAATGCTTGCGGTTTACAGATATGAGAAGATAAACTACGAGCTTGGGCGGTTACGCAAAGTCCTTAATGAGGCAGAGATTCCGTTTATACCGCTTAAAGGTTCTGTGATACGGCAGTATTACCCCGAGCCGTGGATGAGGACAAGCTGTGATATTGATGTGCTTGTGCATGAAAGCGACCTTGAGCGTGCTGTTTCGGCACTTACCTTTGCTGCGGGATACAAAGCCGATTCAAAAGGCTCACACGATGTCGGCATGTTTTCTGACAGCGGTGTTCATCTGGAGTTGCATTACAGTCTGATTGAAGACAAAATAGTCGGCTCTGCGGCAGATGTTCTGAGAAGTACATGGAAAAATGCATCTCCCGTTTCCGATACTTCGGAATACGCTTTCGGAGATGATCTGTTTTTCTTCTATCATACCGCACATATGGCAAAGCATTTTGTAAACGGCGGATGCGGAATTCGTCCATTTATTGATATCTGGGTTTTGAATCACCGTGTTCCGTTTGACAAGGAGAAGCGCGATGCGCTTCTTGCAGAAGGTGGATTGCTTACATTTGCCAAGCAAGCGGAAGCTTTGTCTGAAGCGTGGTTCGGAAATGGTGAGCATACTGAAATAACTCACCGAATGCAAGACTATCTCCTGAAAGGCGGAGTGTATGGCACAACAAAAAATCGCGTTTCCGTACAGCAAATTCGAACAGGCGGAAAGTTCAGATATGCCTTCTCTCGTATTTGGCTACCATATGATGTCTTGAAGTTTCATTACCCGTCACTTGTTGGAAAGCGTGCTTTGCTCCCGTTTTATGAACTGCGCCGATGGTTCAAGCTACTTTTCTGCGGTGGAGTCAAGCGCAGTGTGAATGAACTGAAGCTTAATTCTTCCACTACCGACAAAGAACAGACTGATGCCAAAGAAATGCTCTCAAAGCTTGAAATTGATCTTTGAAGGCGCAGATTACGCATATGCCCGCAACTGCTCGAAATAATAAAAAATGTGAAAAATATGCGAAAACATATTGACAAAACTATTATCGGAATATAAAATATTATCTGTAGAAATTCGACAGGAGGCGACAATTTTGGATAAAGCCATCGCAGAAAAAGCAATCGAAAAGGAGCAGTATTTTCCGCCGAAACTGGAGATATCGGTATTCGCTTCCGATGATATTATTACCGTAAGCTCTGTTCATGAAAATGACTCTACTGATCCGGTAGCAAATAAATGCTTCAGCGGCAAAATTTATTGGGACAATTGACTTCGGAAAACGGAAAAGGTATATAATAATAGGTTAACTATATAGAAATGCACCGCAAAAGTTAGAAACTTTTGCGGTGCATTTTCGCTCTTTGTTAAAAGTTGCAACAAAATAAATACTAGAATAAATTGGGGATTTACAGGAAATTTCTCATGGGCACTTTTATTGTGCCATCTCAAAAATCTGCCGACGTGAGATCCTTAATCTCGGTGTACCACATCGTAATCATATCCTTAATCTTCTTCCAGCAATTCACCGGGGCTCTTTTCGCCACCGAATTTTGATGTTGCTGCGGTTGTTCTGCTCTCAAAAGATTCCGATGAAGTTGTAACAGGCAACACGGTTTCATCTGATTTTCTAGTTGCCGTGTCGCCGGAGTCTGTAAGCATCGGCGTATTTATCGTGTAGCTCAATACAGTGTCTGTTGTACTCTCGGAAAAACCGAAAGACGAGGATTCTGTGGACTCCGTGGATTCTGAAATTGATGAAATTTCTAAAGTTGACATTGATTCTGAATTTTCGGCAGAAGCCGACAATTTTTCTTCCGTCATCGGTATCGTAAACCTTGATTCGGGAATATCTTCATTTGATGTCCCGCATGATATCAAAGTAACAGCTGATATCAATAGCAGCAGCACCAAGAAGATAATACTTGATTTATTTTTCATGTGTTGATTTTTCAGTCCTCTTCTTCAAGCTCTCCAAGGTCTTTATTTGGAGATGTAATTATAATATCATTTTCCTCCAATATAATTACATCCATTTCTGCATTTTCCCACTCTTTTTTCATTAGTTTATACCTCCCTTAGCCAAAATATTTTACTGCACAATCGGAATATATCATCATTCTCTTGAGAAGTTCTTTCGTATTCTCTTTAGCCGATGATGAGGTGAGCTGTGAATGTGCAAACGATTCAACGCTGTATGTTTCCGTATTGCTTATGTCTTTGCCGTCCTTAAGTATAGTTATTTCTACAACGCTTCTGAGCTCTGTTGCGCGAAGTTTCGCGAATCTCACCGAGTATCTGTCGTTCGATGCGTCATAGCCAAATTCGGATGAATCTATAACTGTATTTACAAGTTTGCCCTCCATATCCGTATATTCAATCTTTACGCTTATTCCGCTGAGGTCATAAATATTGTCGCTGTTCTTGTAATTTCTGAGATTCATATAGAATTTAAGTTCAATACTGCTTGTAAGCACAAGCGTTCTGGACAGGAATGATGCTGTGGCTCCGTCAAGCGTAGTCTTTACGCCCTTATTGGAAACCGTGGCTTCGCAGCTGTCTATCACATAAAGTGCTCTCTGCTCATCGGTAAGCTCGGCATTAACCAATGCATCTGTACGATAATTGAAGTATATCTGCGACTGAGCACAATAATTAAGCATATTTGCAAGCAGCGTTTTGCTCTTTGCGGCAACATTTTCCTTTGCAAGATTGTTATATGCATATGTCTTTATGTTATAAACATCCGCTTTGCGTTCCGTTTCCACGCCGTTTTTCACCGCTACAAGAGTAGCTCTTATCTCGTCGCCTACCTCATATGAGAGAATATCATTATATCTGAACTTATATCTGCCGCCGCCGTTGTCGTCGCCATAGAGTATTGTTGTTCTGATATATGTGCTACCGTCGGTATTATAGCATGTTTTTTCCACTCTCAGATAGAAGCTGTCAAATTCTTTCAAAAGTTCCGCTCTGGCATAGTAATAATTCAAGGTAAGATTATTGTTTACCGTGCAGGTATGAGTCATTTTTCCTGCATCAAGGGAATCTTCAATGTCAAGTTCTCCGCAGTCGCGGCATGACAGCGCTATCTTGGAATTTCCGAAAGCTTCCCATGATGAACCGACATAATTATGTCTGCACTCATTTCTGGATTCGATTATTTTGTCGCATTTTACGCACTTTCGTACTTCCATATGAGCATATTGACTGTCCACTGTCCAATCGCCTGCTTCATGCTCACAAATCTCCTGTGCGCTTGCCGTTCTTATTACTGCAGAATCATCAACATCCGCTATCTTTCCGCAGACGGTGCACTTATAATAATAAGCATTATTGCCCTCATAGCCGAAAAGAATATTCAGAATATGTTCAATCAACCATTGCAGGAAAGACTTGCTGACATATTTCTTTTCATAATTATGCGGGAGCATATTTGTTTCTTCCGTCATTGTTTCGCCGCATGAAGAACACTTGTATGTAATATAGCCGCCGTTCTTGCATGTAGCTTTTATCTCGGAAAGTATTTCATAGCTGTGCCCTGTCGACTGTGCAACATCCGTTTCCGTATAACCGCAATGACATACGCGATATTTTATTCCGTCATCAGAGCAGGTCGGTTTTGTCGAGATTATCCAATCGCCAAAACTATGCCCTGTTTCTTCGGTAATATCTGTCATATAAGAATCACCACAGATACTGCATTCATGCTTTGTATAGCCTTTTGCGGTGCAAGTCGGCAAAATCACGGTAATGACATAATCATGTCCGCCGCCGATATGTGACCAGCTCGAAGCTATCTTCATATCTGCCGTTGCGCTCATGCCCGCATAATAACCATCCCAGCCAAGGAACACATATCCCGCCGCCACGGGAGCGGTCGGCTCGGGAACAGTCGCGCCATAAGGCAGAATATAGGTATAGAGCACATCGCCGTTTTTATTAAGGAATTCTATCGTATATGTTGCGTCTTCGGTTCTGTAAACAGCATTTGCTTCTACTTCGCCGAGCACTGTTGTAGGCAGAGAATCAGCCTGACCGTCGCCGTCGAAATCCCAGCCGACAAAAATACGGTTTGTATCTTCATTCTTCACATCGGCAATATACGGCGGGCGGATAACCTGACCAGAACGATATGCGCCATCGGCAATGACCTCGCCATCGGAGCTAAACTTCACTCTTGCCCATTCATCGCCGTAGAAAACCTTGTTTCCGTTGTTCCAACCGGGACAGCCATGATCCCATGGGCAATCTATCTTCGCATCCTCCACATAGATTGTAACGCTGGTGATATTATCGAATAAGTGCGGGTTGCTTACATCTACACCGGATTTCAGGATGACGGTTTTGAGCGTGAGAGGAATGAACCTGTAATCGCCCAAATAGTTACACATTGTAAAGTCACTTGGCAAATCGGTAATCACAAGAGTTTCGAGGTTAGTCACTTCGCTGCTGCTCAGTATGTTATACCGTCTTCCGCCGATTTCAGCGTGCCTCAGCTTGTAGCATGCTTGAATTGCGTCACCTGCTATGCTGATAGTATCCGCACGAGGCACCAATCTCTCGACATCGTTACCTACTTTTATGAGATGCTTTCCAATATATAATATACCATTATCCCAGTTGTCGAGATTATTATAGTATTCTGTATTATAAAACGCAAGATTGCCTATGCTTGTCACGCTATCAGGTATTATAATACTAGTAAGACCGGTGCAATTCATAAATGCACCACCGCCTATGCTTGTCACACTATCAGGTATTATGATGCTCGTGAGGTTGGTACAACCAGAAAAGCCGCTCAGGAATGTCGCACTGTCTGGTATCGTTACGCTTGCAAGACTGCTGCATCCGTCAAATGCGCCGCCGCTTATTTTCGTTACACTATTAGGAATCGTTACGCTCGTAAGGCTACTACAGTCGTTAAATGCGCTCTGACCTATTTCCGTTACGCCATACTGCATCATAACGCTTGTGAGTCTCCAGCACCCATCAAATGCCTCGTACTCTATAACTTTCACACTACCCGGTATCGTGATGCTCGTGAGACTGCTGCAGCGAGTAAATGCATGAGATGCTATACTCGCTACGCCTTCCTGTATCGTGACACTCGCGAGACTGCTGCAGCCGTAAAATGTCATGCCGCCCATGCTCGTTACACTACCCGGTATCGTGACATTCTTGAGTCTTATACAACCATTAAACGCAGAATAACCTATGCTCGTCACACTATCCGGTATAGTAATGCTCTCGAGATTCCAGCAATTTTGAAATGCATGATCATTTATGCTTGTCACGCCATCGGGAATGATTACATTGCGAAGACCGCCTATTCCGCAGTAAATCTCATATTCATATCCGTTTATGTCGAGCGGCAAAGTAGCAGTTTCTTCTTTTCCGATATATGCTATAAGCCTGTATTTTCCATTAACCTTTACAAATCTGAAACCATCTGCTGTATCAATGAGCTTAAAATCAGTCGTTCCCGCTCTGTAAGTTTTGTTTCCGTTTTTATCAACTATCAATTGCGTATAATTTGAAATCAGTCCATAGTTTTTATCGCTAAAAGTCACCTCAATATCGCTATTGTTATTAATAACATATAGCTTCGTACCATTGAACACATTATAGCCCATGCTTGTAACGCTATTAGGTATTGTGATGCTCGTGAGGCTATCACAATAGTAAAATGCCCGCTCGCCTATGCTCGTCACGCTATCAGGTATTGTGATACTCGTGAGACCGTTGCAGCCCTCAAATGCGCTCTTACCTATGCTCGTCACGCTATCAGATATTGTTACGCTTGTGAGGTTAGTGCAACCGGAAAATGCCTCTTTTTCTATACTCGTTACACCGCTTGGTATTGCAATATCACCTAAAACAGCTCTCGGAACATGAATGATATTTGTCTTCATCTTGTCATACAGTATTCCGTTAATTGAACTGTAATTTTGGTTATTTTCAGATACATTGATATTCATGAGGCTACTGCAATTATAAAATGCACTCTTACATATGCTCGTCACGCTGTCAGGTATTGTTACGCTTGTGAGGTTGACACAACCGTAAAAAGCATTATCGCCTATACTTATCACGCTTCCGTCATCGGGTATTACGCTTTTTCCGCATCCGGCTATCAAAGTTCCGTTTATATCAATAATGCAATTTCCTGCGGATTTATAGTACGGATTGCCTGCGGAAACAATTATTTCTTCAAGCGAGCCGCATTCAATAAATGCAGCATTGCCTATGCTCGTTACACTACTCGGTATTGTGATGCTCGTGAGACTACTGCAATCTCTAAACGCCCCGTGGTCTATGCTCGTTACATTATCCGGTATCGTTATGCTCGCAAGGCTTTTGCAACTGTAAAATGCCATATAGCCTATGCTTGTTACACTATCGGGTATCGTGACACTCGTAAGGCTACTACAACGGTAAAATACATTTCTTTCTATGGTCGTTACGCCATCCGGTATTGTGATACTTGTAAGGCTACTGCAATCATTAAATGCACCATCCCCTATGATCGTAACACTATTAGGTATTGCGATGCTCTCGAGGCTACTGCAATCTCTAAACGCACAACTACCTATGCTCGTTACACTGTCCGGTATTGTGATGCTCGTAAAGCTTTTGCAGCTCCAAAATGCAGAATCTCCTATGCTCGTCACGCCATTCGGTATTGCAATACCCGTGAGGCTACAGCAATTATAAAATGCAGAATCTCCTATGCTCATCACACTATCCGGTATTGTGATGCTTGCAAGACCGGTGCAGTTTTTAAACGCAGAATCATCTATTTTTGTCATTTCATTCGGTATTATGACATTTTTAGCTTTGCCTGTGCTTTCCATCTTTACCGTATAATCTTTACCGTTGGCAGCCAGTGGAAGTGTGATTGTTTCATTATTTCCTATGTATTTAATTAGAATATATTCGCCGTTTTCCACACCGAAAGCAAATCCGTCGCTTGTAATATAATAAGGTACGCCGTCTTTGCTTTCCTTACATATTATAGAACCATCGCTATTATAAATCATCATGGCATTTTTGGCTATATAACCATAGCTATCGCTGCCCATATCAAACTTCAAATCGCTGTTATTGCGTATAACGAAAAGATTATTGCAACCCCAAAATGCATACTTTTCTATGCTCGTTACACTGCTCGGTATTGTGATGCTCGTAAGACCGGTACAATAGTGAAATGTATAATTTCCTATGCTTGTCACACCCTCTGGTATTTTGATGCTCGTGAGGCTCTTGCAGTTGTAAAAGGTTTCGTTGCCTATTCCCTTTACGCTGTCCGGTATTGTGAGGCTCTCGAGGCTGCTGCAATTATAAAATGCCCAAGAATTTATGTTTGTAACGCTGTCCGGTATCGTGACACTTTTGAGGTTGACGCATTTGTAGAACGCCCATTGACCTATACTCGTTATTCCCTCCGGCAGAGTAATATTTTCTATATTAGTTTCCTCCATTTTATAATAGCCAGTGGGCTTGGAAGAACCTATGTTAGCAGGAGTTCCACAAGTCAACTCCAACAGCCCGCCCTCGTGCGCGATATATGTACGCAGGCTCTGCGGGATATATGTGGCATTTGCGCTCGGTGCGCCCGCGCCGAAGATATAGCCTATCCAGTAAATATCTTCATCTCCGTAGCTTGCCCCGAGGAAAGGCACATCTATTTTTTCCATCACCTCGCATTCCTCAAATACACCTATGCCGATGATGAGGTCAAGCTTATTGTCATCGGGGATGAAAGCACTCGTTATTTTCGTTCCGCGGAAAGCATAATCGCCGATATCGATAAGTGTTTTCGGCGTTGCGAAATCGCCGCAGATGCCCGAATATGCAAAGGCATAGCTATATATTCCCTTTATCATGCTCGTATCGCTGACAGGAATTTCCGTAAGCGAAGTACAACCGTAAAAGGCATAATCCGATATCTCAACTATATTATCCGCGAGAATGATATTTTTCAGCTTGCCGCAACCGAAGAATGCACCCTCATAAATGCCTGCAAGTCTGCTTCCCTCTTCAAATTTCACCGTTTCAAGGTTACTGCACTGCGCAAATGCATAATAATCTATCGCGACAACCGTGGCAGGTACCGTGACCTCTCTCAGGTTCTTTGCGCCGTAGAATGCACGATAACCGAAAGAAAGTATATTTGACGCGCTGTCAAAAACGATGCTGTCCGCAAGGCTGTTTTCAAATGCGCCGAAACCGATGACCTCGGTTGACTTCGGAACATAAAGTGTTCCCATGATGCCTGCGGGCGCGGCAATTATCTTGCGTTCGTCCTTGCTGTAGAGCAGTCCGCCGAGCGCCGTATAATACGGATTTGCCGCATCGACCGTGAATGCCGACAGCGAGCGCAGACCGACGAAGCAATATTCGCCGATATATTCCACATTTGCGGGAATATGAACCGCGGCAAGGCTCGTATTATAGAATACATTGCTCATCAGGCGGAGGTTTTCGCCCGCGCCGAGCGTCAGACGGCAGAGCGCCGTACAATCGCGGAAAGCATTGTGATTTACAAGCGTTACGCTATCGGGTATCGTCACCTCGGCAAGCTTTGTGCCGGAGAAAGCACCCTCGGGTATCTCAGTAAGTGTTGTTCCGGCGGCAAATACAACGGATTCGATGCCGCTTCTGTAGAATACATATGTGCCGAGTTTCACTATGCCCGCGGGAAGTGTCACGGATGTGAGTTTTCTCGTATATGCAAAAGCATACTGCTCTATCACGCTGACATTGCTTCCCATGAATGTGAGATTCATGATGCCCGTATTATGGAAAGCATATTTTGCGATATACTTCACATTTGCGGGTATCGTTATGCCTGCAAGAGCCGTATTTTCGGCGAAAGCATAGCGCTGTATCTGCGTGAGGCTCTCGGGAAGAATTATGCTCTCGAGATTTTTGCCGTAGAATGCATAACCGCCGATAGTGCTTATCTCTCCGATATTCAGCGTGCGCAGGTCTATATTCTTCTCGTTTCCGAGATATTCGAGAATGGCTGTCTTGCCGTTTTTGAGTATGGCATATTTCCAGTCGCCCGATTCCACCGTCTGCGAAACGCCGACATAATAGCCCGAGAGTCCGTCATCCCAGTTTTCATCGAGATAGAAAGGAAGCTCGGCACCGGAGAAATACAGGGCGCAGTTATCCGTTCCGTGGAAAGCATACGAACCGATATGCTCTATCGTCTCGGGAACGGTAAGCGAAGAAAGTGCCGTGCATTTATAGAAAGCAAATCTTCCTATATTTATAAGTGTATCGGGCAGATTCAGTGTCGCAAGCGAAGAACAGTATCTGAAAGCATAGTTATCGATATTTGTCAGTCTTGCATCGCCGAAATCTATCGAGGTAAGATTCTTCATCCCCTCAAGTCCGTGTGCCTGTATCGATGTGAGGGCACTGCCGTTTTCAAATGTGATATTCTGTATACTGTCGCATCCGAGGAAGAAATATGCCGATATGCTCTGCAGTTTGCTTCCCGCGGCAAATGTCACGCTTGTCAGTTGCTTGCATCCCTCAAAGGCATACTGTGCCACCGTAGAGACATTTGCGGGGATACGCATCGTCTGTATTCCTGAAAGCGCAAATGAAGCAAACGAGATTCTTGCCAGCTTTGATGTATCGCTTATATATACCGTATAGAGCGAGCTGTCGTATGCAAAGGCATATCTGCCTATATTTATAACGCTGTCGGGAAGTGAAACACTGCTGAGACTGTAGTTTTTCGCCATGGAATACGGTCCCACCGTTTCAAGCGTATCGGGGAGCGAATATCCGTAGATTCCCTCACAATCAAAGAAAGCATATTCATAAAATTCGTCTACACCCGCCGGTACAGTTACACCGCGCAGGTTCCACGAGCCGTAAAATGCGGCGATACCTATCTTCTGCGTTCCGTCAAGCACGGTATAGTTTTCGGCAGGATTTCCCGCAGGGTATGCGATTACCACCTTGCCATCCTTGGTATAGACTACGCCGTCTATATCCGCATATATTTTGTTTCCGCTCTCAACTTTGATTTCGGTAAGCGCATGGCAGGCACCGAATGCACCGCCGCCGAGCGATTCAAGCGAAGCGGGAACGGTAACAGAACCCGCGATCGCCGTATCGGCAAAAGCATAGTCGCCTATCGTGCGGATATTTGCGGGGAAAGCAACCGTGGCAAGCGGCGCATATCGGAATGCCTCCGCTCCGATGATCTGGAGACTGCTTCCCTCTCCGAACGATATTGAGCTAAGGCTGAAGCATTCAGAAAACGCGCTATCACCTATATTCATAAGCGAGTCCGGAAAATCTACAGAGGTAAGCGGACATTTGTAAAATGCCGCGCCTGCTATCACTTTCAGCCTGCTGTTATTCTCAAAAATAAGTTTTCCGAGTCCTGCAAACTTAAATGCAGCTCCGCCTATGCTTTCGATTCCCGCCGGAATTGTTATTTCGGAAAGATTGCTGCAATATTCAAATGCTTCTTTTGATATGCTCCTCAGCCCGTTGCCTATTTTCACAGAAGAAAGATATGCGCTGCTCTGGAAAGCATATTCCCCCCATGCTGATAACCGTATCGGGGATTACTACGGCCGAAAGCGAGCTTGCGGCAAAGGCACTGTCGCCTATTTCCGTCACGCTTCCGAGGTCAACCGACGAAGCCTTTGTATATGCAAAGGCACATGAGCCTATATATCTGACATTTTCGGGAACGGTATATGCCGCTGTTCTGCCTGCGGGATATGCCACTATCATGCTCTTTGTATAGTTGAAGAGCACACCGTCAATCGAAACAAAATGCTTATTCTTCGATGCTACATTTATCTCCATATTGGAGGTGGTACCGAAGAATGCGGAGCCGTTCACGTTCTTGAGCGAAGCGGGAAGGTCCACACGGCGAAGCTTTGTGCAGTTTGCAAAAGCTTCATCGCCTATGCTGATAAGATTGCTGTCCGCAGGGATGGCAAGAGTGCCGAGACGAACCGCATTTGAAAAGGCGGAAGCTCCTATTTCCGTCACCGATGCGGGGATATCTATTTTATAGAGATTCGTGCATCCCGCAAAGGCACCTGTTCTTATTCTGCGCAGACGGGAAGGCAATCTCACCTCGCGAAGCCGCGTTTCTCCCTCGAAAGCAAACTCGCCTATGCTCGAAACTGCTTTTCCCTCTATTTCCTCGGGCACAGTGATATATCTGCGCTTGCCCGTATAGCTTCTTATCTCGATAGTGCCGTCATCAAGCGTAACATATGTGAAAGGAACGCCGTCATCTTCATTTACCCAGTTTGCATAGAGTGTTATATCCGAATTAAACTCATCCTCATACCAGTTGTATTCCTCTGTGCAGTGGATATCATAGTACCAGCCGTCGAAAACAGCATAAAGTCTCTCGGGCTCAGGCATATTCTGAAGCGTATGCGAACGGATAAATACCTGCGTTGTATTTTCCAGTTCATCCGTAAGCATATTAAAGGTTACCGTGCCTTTTTCTTCAAGCAACAGTGCGGATATATCGAGCGCGCCGTAACCATAGTAGAAATCGGGTCCGAGATCGCCGAAGTCATAGCAGGAAGCATAGAGTATCTCTTCCAATACCTCGTTTGAGGAATATTTATATTCCCCGTTTGATTTCATAAGAGCGAGTGCCGCCGCAACTATCGGAGAGGAAAACGATGTTCCGTTCATCGTCCTGTAGCCGCCGCCTGCCGCCGCAGTATATACAGTGCCGGGAGCCACAAGATTTGTATTCTCGCCGAAGTTTGAGTAGGAGGCAAGATTCCAGCCGTCGGCTTTTATCACTATGATGTTTACCTGCGGAGCTATGCCGACTGTTCCCTGCCCATCCATCGCCGCGGCGATAACGCCCGTTACGGCTGTTCCGTGACCGACGACATCCTCGACAAGCGACCAGTCATATCCGCCGTCTGCCGCCGTGTAGTCCTTGACTATCTTGTCATATGTAGCATTATAGGAATATTCGCTTATCCTGCCGGCAAATTCGGGATGATCGGTATCGATACCCGTATCTATCACGGCTACGGTAACGCCGTCTCCGCGATAGTGATGCCATGCATCTCTGATATTGAGATAGCGCAGATAATTCTGCAAGTCATAGCCGTCATCGGATATGCTGTAATTCGGAGTGGTTGTCGGTCTGACATACTTCTCCGAAATTTCGTCTATATCCGATATGTTTGCCTTGTAGTCTGGCGTTATCTGCGAGAGATATGCGCGATTTTCCTTGTCGGCACATATATCTCTGATGCTCACGCCCTCAGGCAAAGTAAGCGTGGCATATTTGCCGTCGGAAGTGATTCTCAGTCTCGCTCCGAATCTCTCCGCCAGCTTCTCTGCCTTTGCCTTTGATGTGGCGCGCAGGACTATACTGCTATCATCATATTCACCGGCTCTGCTGTCGAGTTCGCTGAGTAGTTCATTCTGCTCGCCAGAAAGCCGTGCTTCTCTGATGAAGACAATTCCCACCGCCACGGCAATGCAGAGCAATGCCGCAATCAGTGTTATAATCAATGCTCTTCTTCCGATTGTCTTTCTCATATTCCGCTCCTTAAAATATTTTATATGTTTTTGTTTACATAATTATTTATATAAACAATATATATTTTTATTATAATACCATATGTTATGAATGTCAACTATACCATTTGGCTACAAATTCTCCAATTTGGCTACCTCGTCTACTATTCAGCTACATAAGTTTGTCTTGTTTTATATTTGCGATTACAAGCGGTTTTCATAAATCGAGCAGGAAGATAACAATTAGTTTAGTAACCGACCTCTCACACCGCCGTACGTACGGCTTTGTACCCATTTCGTGTGTTTCCGATCCGGTAGTCTGTCATTTCGGTATCCCTCCTGTAAAGATGTCGTCACACTTTTATGTGCAACATCTATTATATAGGTGATTTTCAAGTCGTGGCTCATTGTCATAAATATGAGGCTTAAACCTGTGAAGTTGCTGTTTTTTTCAGGTGTGGCTCTCTCGCCGGTTTCCTTATGTAAAAATCAAAAAAGCGGTCTTTCCGATTACCCGGAAAGACCGCCTTTTCTTATTCATTATTATACTCTCCCCACAACTCTTCCGCAGCAGAAGACACTGTCATGCTCGGAGAGGCGTATGGGCTTATACTTTTCATTATGCGAGATCAGGCAACCGTTCCCACGCTCCTTAATAAAGACATCGCCGTTTACAACGAAGATACCGATCTCGCCGACATCGACGGAGTCGCATTTTTCAACAAACACCTTGTCCCTGTCATGGTAAGTCGGCTCCATGCTGTCGCCGCCGACCGAAATCACAAAGTCCGCCTTCTCCGCTTCTTTGGATTCGGGAACAAGAATCTCTTCGGCAAGCTCGCTGTCAAGGATATTGCCTGTGCCGGCGGAAGCCGGAAGCGTGTAATAATCCATTCTCAGCATACGGCACTTGGCTTTCCTGCCGGTCGCGGATACTCGCCTGTACTCGCTGTCGATCAGATAATCCACAATTTCTTTACCGTGTTCGTCAAGGACACGGTATTTTTTTATCGTCTCCCATTCGGCAGCCGTCGGGCGTTCCGACATCGATCGGCAACCGATCATCTCGTCTGCGGACACGCCGAGGAGATCACAGAGCTTCGCCAGTTTGTCACAATCGGGGCGACCGATTCCTTTTTCCCAGTTGTATATCACCCTGCCGGAGCTTTCGCCGAGCGCATCGGCAATCTCCTGTTGCGTCATGCCTTTTATATTGCGGTACTTCTTGATCTGTTCTCCAATAAAGCTCATACGGATATACCTCCAAGTGTATTACGCATCTATTTTACTATACAAACTTGTATTTGTCAATGGAAACTCCAAAATTATTATATAATTCCATTGACAATACAACGTTGTTGTGTTATAATAACAAATACCAAAGGAAATTGTAGTAATCGTTATATAACCATATGATTTTGGAATTTCGGTAGCCGCTACCGATATTCTTTTGAAACGATGATCAATTGTCCCTGTCACGCTGTCACACCATTCAAAATCTGCGTCGGAGGAAACAAAGAAAAGCCCCGCGCGAGGCGGGGCGAGAAATTATTTTAATTGTTCCAAAATTGCCTTGAACCCTTCGGTGTCTCTGATAGCGTCAAATTCCTTTTCGGCAAGCCATACCTCGCGAACTCTTTGACGGAACGGACGCGAGTCAGCAGTTTCAAAGTCTGTTCTTTTGCAAACTCGCTCCCCCAGTAACAAGGAGTTTGTCTTTATTTCTTCGGGGCGGTTATCAAATGCAATCGCAGATTTTACGGAAAGTTCAAGTTGTTTGATTGCCTCGTCGAAGCGATTCAATTGAACCAAACACTTCGCATAAAAGCAATAATATCTGGCATTGCTCCAAGTTTGATTATGCAAAGAGTCATCATATATCAAATTATCTAAAACGGATATTTTTTCAAACACTTTAAGGGCATCTTCGGCAGGAATCAGATCCTTCAAACGCCAAAGACTTTCATCCAAAGCATAATAAGAATCAAGTATAAATTTCCTCGTATGAGGTAATTTCTCTTCGTCTGTCAAGCTCCACCAAATGTCCCATTCTTTACCGTCGGAGATTGAAGGTAATGTTTCATAAATTGAAAGCGCAATATCCTTTCTTCCCATTTCGCTATGATGAAAAGCAAGACGATTGGTTGCTTCTAACTTGATTTTCGCATCTGAACAATATTTAACAATACGCTCACCGAGAGCCACAATTTCGGCATCGTATTTCTGCCGGTTTTCTTTCCAATCAACTATATCAGCATCATCACTCGTAGCAACAAATAGCGCATACATAAGCTTGTTCAAAAGAGTATAATTGTTCGGAAATTCCGCAACTCCCGCACGAGCAATGCGAATACATTCATCGATATTGCCAATGCTGATCGCCGCTTGAAAATCCTTTAAATATTGATCCACGGCTTTCATTTCCGCGACTTCGTCAATACCCATAAGCTTATCGGTGGATATATCAAAAAATGCTGCAATTGTCGGAATCAGCTCGATATCGGGATAGCAAGAATTATTCTCCCAACGCGAAACGGATTGGCAAGACACTCCGAGGACCTCCGCAAGCTCTTCTTGCGTGATATCTCTTTCCTTTCGCAATTTCTTTATTGTTTCACCTATATTCAGTTTCATAATGAATACCTCTCATTAAAAATTGAAAGTCGCGCTTCTTTCTGACTATATTGTATCATAGAGTACAAACAAATTCAATATCACGTTTAGAGGGTTTTTTTCACCATACAGTTAAATTTTCAAAAGGTATGTTGCGGTTTACTCAAGCTATTTTCCACATTTCCCGGCGCTCTGCGTCCGGGGCTGGGGCAAGCATAGCGCGTGGATGTCCACCGCCTTTCGGCGGCGCACTTCCCGCACACAATCGGGCAGAAGCCCGGCGGCATTGCCGCTCCCACTTACCTTTTCTTTGCGAAAAGAAAAGGTAATCCAAAAGAAACGAATCAGAGAAGCAACAGCAAAAAAACATGTGCGAAAGGAGAAACCGTTGAGCAGAAAACAAACAGAAACCCTGACCATCCGCCTCACGGCGGAAGAAAAGATTGAGTTGCAAAAGAAAATGTACGAAGCCGTCTCACCGTCCATGCGGGATTTCATTCTCAAAATGTGCCGTGACGGCAAGATCATCGTCAATGAAGAACTGCGGGAGTTGAACCGTGAGCTGAAATATCAGGGCAACAATCTCAATCAGCTCACGCGGCTGGCACATCAGAATCGTTTTTCTTCTGCCGATCTTTCACAGCTTCTTTCGGTTTACAGAAAAATTCTTGCAGCACTCGGAGGACAAAATCATGGCGGTCGTTGAAAGTATTCCGGAAAAAGTACAGACGCCGAGCGCGCAGAAAGGTGTGCTGAATTACTGTATGCAGCCGTCAAAAACCTTTGATGAGGGCGAACAGCTTGCGTATATTTCCGGCTACAACTGCATCCCCGAGATGGCAAACGAATCGTTTCTCGCCACACAAAAGTTGTTCGGTCATGCGGCGGGCGGCGTTCGTTTTTATCATTTTGTGCAGTCTTTTATGCCCGGAGAAAATATTTCTCCGCAGGAGGTCAACGAGATTGGGATGGAGCTTGTCAAAAGCTTCGGCAACCGTGAAGCAATCGTCGTCACGCATATCGACCGCGAACATCTTCACAATCACATTGTCGTATGTGCTTATGACCTTGATAACGGTCGGAAACTGCATTACAATAAATTTTTCCTTGCCGATCTGCGTCGGGCAAGCGATGAAATCTGTCAGGCTCACGGGCTGAAAGTGCTTCGGGAATACGATCCGAACGTTAAATCTCAACGCATGAAACCGAAGGAATACCGCGCGGCACTGAACGGCAACAGCATGAAGCTGGCACTCTGCGCTACGATAGATTTCTGTATGACAAGAGCCAAAACTCAGGCACAGTTCCGCGAAGAAATGAAAAAGTACGGCTATGAGATGGTATGGACTCCCGAGAGAAAGTACATCACCTACATTCTCCGCGGCAGGGACGGAACGGAAAAGCGCGTGCGTGACAAGGGCTTATATGAAGAAAAATATCGAAAGGAGAACATGGAACATGAATTCAGAATCAGGACAGAGTTATATGGACAAGCTCAAGGCGAGAAACATTCCGCCACAGGTTCAGGCGGAAATGCAGATGGAAGAAGAAATACCGACAGTACAGATCAGCGTCGCGGAGTGGGACGAGCTGATCGCTTCGGTGAACCGTCTGGAGGAGCTGTCAGCCGAGCTGAAGGCACAGAAAGCGGCTTTCGCGGCGGAGGCGGGCAAGTATGCCGAGCAGATTACGAGGGCGATACAGGCGCAAAACGAGGCGACAGCGGCGGCGATACGAAAAATTTCGGAGGAAGCCTCCGAACAGGTTGGGAAAGCGAGCGAAAAAGCCTCGAAAGTTATCTGCAGAAGAAGCATACGGGACGACGCACTGTGGTGGCTTCGCATGGCGTACGCGGCAGTTCCGATGATACTGACCTTGCTCTTATGGGCATACGTGGGCTTGAAAGCCTGACGGATATTCTCGAAGACGGCGATGAATCCGAGGAAGAAAAGCGGGAGCGTGAAGGGGTAAATACAGGAACCGCTCTCGGCGTTGCCGCCGGAGTTATTGCCGGCATGGCAATCGGACTCGGGCATGATGAGGACGGAGATATTGAAGAAGACGAGGATGAAAACGAAGACTTCGGTATGACAATGTAGTATGAATTATCTCTTTTATCTCCGGCAATAATGAAAGGGGTGATGCAACACATAAAAAATGCGGATTTGCGTACATAAAGGCACTGCCGGACAGACGGTCGGAATATGCTGTCGGACATAGCATCCGGCGCGGGCAAATCTGCCTTTTCGGAGGAACGATTGAACTTATTCTTTCCCACAAACGCAAAGCCGCGAAAAAAGACGGGCGCGTTCACGCAAAAAACTGAAGAAATGAGGTGGGTCATATGGAGATGAACATTCATCATGACAGCAAAACGGTCGATATATGGCTCACCGGAAGCGAGGCGCGGGACGAAAGCTTCCGTCGCTCACTTGAGCCGTATTACCGGCAATTTGCGAAGCACAAGTATTTTGTGTCGGTGTTTGAATCGGGCGACCGGGAGCTGTTACCGGATACCGTCCTGCTCCTCCGCCACAATCTTGAGCTTCAGATGAAAGCCGAACCTGCGACAGAGCAGGTTCAGGCGTAAAAAACGGGGCAGGAGGCGTAATGCCTTCTGCCCCTTGCCAATAAATCCCTTTGCTTATTTTAAAAAATCATGTTTTATTGAAACAAGCCGGCGAATCGCGCCTTGTTAATTTCAAAATTCCACGGCATATGATAACAATTCATGTCTTTGCAAATATCTCATTGACAGCGGGCGGGTTTTGTGATACAATGTTATTAGCAATACATCAAAGGAGTGATTATCAATATGGTTGAAAGATTCCGCATTGCCGCGTACACGCGAATCTCCGTAGACTTAGAGCTTGACCGCGATAACACGAGTATCGAAAACCAGAAGGCGATCATAGACGAATACTGCCGTCTGCACTTTCCGACAAGCACGGTCGATTACTTCGAGGATCGCGACAAATCGGGCTACACCTTCGAGCAACGTCCCGATTACATGCGTATGCGCAAAAAGCTCATGCAGCGCGAATACGATATACTTATCATCAAGGATCTGAGCCGTTTCTCGCGCCGAACCGGCAAGGGGCTTGCCGAATTCGAGGATCTCGCCGAGCGCGATATCCGCATCATTGCCATCGGCGACGGGGTGGACTACTATCAGGATCACATCGACGACTGGATGAAGATCAAGCTCTACTTCTTCGTCAATGAAATGCCCGTCACCGACACCAGCCGCAAGGTGTCCGACGTTATAGCCTCACGGCAGTCAAAGGGCGAGTGGATATGTTCGGTTCCTTTCGGATATGTCATCACCAACTCCAAAAAGATGACCTTTGAGGTTGACGAGCCGTCTGCCGAGGTAGTGCGGCGGATATTCGCCTACTATATTGACGGCTGGGGCTACAAAAAGATTGCAAACCATCTGACAGACGAGCATATCCCCACGCCGAGAATGCGGGAAAAAGCCCGCAAGGAAGCGCAGGGCGATGAGTATAAGGGTAAGGTCAAGGAAACATGGAGCATCGTGACCGTTTCCGAAATTCTATGCAACGATTTCTATATCGGCACACTGCGTCAGCACAAATTCAAGCGGAAAAAGATAAACGGAAATGATGTGCCGCTTGACGAAAGCCAGCATATCGTGTTTGAAAACCATCACGAGCCGATTGTCGACTACCGCACCTTTGCCGTCGCGCAGGAACTGTTGAAGCAGCGCGCAACCACTCACTACCGCGGTCAGAAGAAGTATGCCAACAACTACTCCGGCTACCTCTTCTGCGGTGACTGCGGCTCGCCGATGTTCTCGCGCAGCCGTCCCGACCTTGCCGACGCTTACATCTGCGGCACCTATCACACGCGCGGCAAAGCCGGATGCACGACGCATCACATCCGCGTGGATGTGCTTGACCGCGAACTGAAACGGTACATCGCCAAGGTCTGCGAGAACTCCGAAAAAATGATAAAACAGCTGGAATCCGAAATCAGCTTTGAACCGAACGCGGTGAAGGACAGTGCCAAAGCCGCGGAGGAGCTTTCAAAGCTCATCGAGCAGGAAAAGGATTCGCTCAAAATCCTGATGCGGCAAAAATCCCGCGACCTCGCCCGCGCAAAGGGGAATGAAGACGTCATCATGGAAACCTACGACGCGCTGATTGAGGAAAGTGCCAACCGGATTCACGGGCTGGAAAATCAGATTGCCATGACGGCAGACACGAGAAATACCATCATCAGAGCCAACCGCCATGCAAAAACGGTGCTGGAGATCTTCCACGATATCCTGAGCAAAGAGAAGCTGGACAAGCGCGACATCGGGCTGATTGTTGACCGCATCATCGTATATGAAAACCGCATCGAGATAAAGCTGCGTGGTGATGTGGACGCACTCCTGCGGTGCGACGGTGAAGCGCAGACGGAGGAAATCGCAAATTTTAACCCGGACACGGAGAATATCGAAAGAACCACAGAAAAATACAACTCTGTGGCGGTTCAGTCAGCAAAAAACCAAGTTGATAAGGTTTTTCGTGTCAATGTTATCAGTGGCGGCGACCCTCTCGAAATATATACCGACCGCGAAGGCGAAGTTATCTTCAAGAAATATTCACCGATAGGCGAGCTTATGGATTTTGCGGCAAGCTATGCGGAAACGCTTTATAAGACCTGCAATTTCCCCGTAGCCGTCTGCGATAAGGATTGCGTTATCGCCTGCGCGGGAATATCGAAAAAGGAATTTCTCGACAAGAAAAATTCAGAAGAAGCAGAAAAAATTATCGAAAACAGAAGTCTTTATACGCATGCACCGACTAAGGAGAAAATTTATCTGACGGAAGAAAGCCGCGGCTGGTATATTTCATGTGCCATGCCTATCTTTGCCGAAGGCGATGTCATAGGCTGTGTTGCGGCGCTTGCAAATGCCGAATCCGGAAAAGACAATGCCGCCACGGAAACCGAAACAAAACTTATTCAGACGGCGGCAGGCTTTCTCGGCAGACAGCTCGAGGCTTGACAGCACCCGAAAAAACAGCCTGTCCGCTCATTTTCCCATATGCCGTGAAGGCAAAATCTGCCCTTATTTCTGCCTTATGCCGCCTGCGCCGAAGAAAGCGATTTCGTATTTCCAAAAGCGAAGGCGGCTGTTTTTATATCATTATCAAGGCGCAAAAAAGGCGTTTTTTTAATATAATGTGAACTTATCGGCAGAATTATTGACACAAGAGGCAAAATGGGATATTATTTATATAAATAAATCCTGATGGGGGACTCATATGAAAAAAATATTGGCAGTGTTTCTTGCCACAGCGGCTTGTATCGCGCTCTGCGCCTGCGGAACTGTAGTAAATCCTCCCGAGCAGACGACTACAGGCTCAAAAATAGAAAAAGTCTATGAGGTTGACGGTACCGTTCTCAAAAATTGTAAAGGACAATCGGATAAAAACGGTGTTTTCGTCGTACCGGACGGCATAACCGAAATAGGTGAGGGCGCTTTTTCCGGCGACACGGAAATAAAAGAGGTCGTACTGCACGACGGGATAGTAAAAATAGGTGAGGGTGCCTTCTACTCTGCAATATCGCTTGAAAAGGTGACCTTCGGTAAAGGTCTGAAAGCCATCGGCGGCGGCGCTTTTCAGTATTGCGAATCGCTGAAAACACTCGAGCTTCCCGAGGGGCTGGAGGAAATAGGCGCAAAAGCCTTCTATCAGTGCTCGGCACTGAAAAGCATTTCCCTGCCATCCACACTGAAGCTTATAGACTCATATGCCTTTGCACTCTGCACAAGACTTCCCGAGCTTACTATACCGGATAATGTTTCTTTCATAGGCAACTGCGCCTTTCAGGCTTGCTGGCTGCTCACAGATGTGACACTGCCGAAATCGCTTAAAAGACTCAATTATCAGACCTTTGCCGGTTGCAAGCTTCTTGAAAATATCAATTTTGCAAAAGACGGTGCGCTTGAGGAAATCGGACCGTATGCCTTCTGGCAGTGCAAGGAGCTACGCAAAATAACGCTCCCCGAGGGGCTTTCAAAGATAGAAAAATATGCATTCTATGACTGCGGAAAGCTTGACAATGTATCAGTTCCCTCCACGCTCACCGATTCCGGCGAATATGCCTTCGACGGCACCCCGTGGTATAGCGAGCTTGCCGATGATTATGTTGTCGTCGGTGACGGCGTTCTCATCAAATGCAATATTGCGGCATCCTCGCTCGACCTTTCCGGCAAGGGTATCAAAACGATAGGCGGCTGTGTTTTCCGTAATTCCACATATTACGGCGGTGTTGACAGCTACGGCGTGGCAACCTCCTACGGATATGCGCAGGCGGAAATGATTGAAAAGCTCGTCATTCCCGAGGGTGTAAAGAAAATCGGCAATTCGGCATTTGATGCCTGCTCTATAACCGAGCTTACTCTGCCGAGCACGCTCGAATATATCGGAGATTATGCCTTCTATAACGCAATACTCTGGAAATCAGATGAGATAAGCGGCAATGTTGTTTTCACCGATGTGGATATGACAAACTGCAAAAAACTCGCCCGCATCGGCAGTTATGCCTTTACGGAATGCTACGGACTTGCGGAAATCAAGCTGCCCTCAGATGAAGTGGAAATCGGCACATATGCTTTTTTCAAGACGGAAGCAATGGTCAACTTCTTAAAGAATGCTTATCTCAATAACAGAGATGAAAACTCGTTCTTCACAGTAGGAAATACACTGATATGCGCATATGTCGCAAAATCATCGACAAGCGTTACCATTCCGGACGGAATAGTTCGCATAGCGGGAACAGCGCTCATCGGTTGGGATTCCGGTCTTGTTATCACGGAAGACCCTTATGAAGAGGTGTCTGACCCCGAGATGCTTTTCGACAGAAACAGATATTATCTCGGCTACAATATAACATCGGTCACAATCCCCGACAGTGTAAAATATATCGATGATCAGGCATTTTACAGTATGCGCGCCCTCAAGGAGATAAAGCTCTCTCCGAATACGGTTTATATCGGCGAAGCCGCTTTCATGAACTGCTACGGATTGGAAACCGTAGCACTCGGCAAGAGCCTTGTCAAGGTTGCGGATAAAGCTTTTCAGTATTGTCATGAGCTTGTCTCAGTCACATTCCCCGAAACGCTTAAATCTATCGGAAGTGATGTTTTCGACGGTTGCACTTCGCTTGCAAAGGTCGTTCTGCCCGTCGGCACAACAGATATCGGCTTTGACATATTCTCTGCCGACTGTCTCTCGCTCAAGGATATTTATATCGCACCCGAATTCAAGACAAGAATATTCGGCGTGGTCGGCGATCTTTATATGGCGTCAAACAGAGGCGCGATGAACATTCATTATTATATTAAGCACTGAATAAATAAAGGGAATCCGAAAGGGTTCCTTTTTTGCGCGCCAAATTAAAGTTTTCGTCCGCCTTTTATTAAAGTTTAGGTCAAGCCTTTGGGGAGGCTTGCGGGGTCAAGGGAATTGACCCCGCAAATGCTCATCTCGGCACCGAATTGCCATCATTTTTTGTATCATTTGCACATTTATCCCCCCAGTTTTTATCCATTCGGTTAATTTACAAAAAGCACCGATTGTGGTATAATACAGGTGGGTAATTTATGTTTTTGCCCGAAATATTTTACAGAAAGGAATGATTTTAATGCGCAAATCCTTAAAAATCTATCTCATAGTTATCGCCGCGATAGTGCTCACAGCTTTGCTTGTCACGGCAGGTTTTGCCTGTGCATCACATATGTCAGAAAACCAATACACACGCAAAAAAGAAATCTCCATTGCCTACGACACCCCTGTATTCTACACTGAATCGGTCTGGCTGAGCGATGATAAAACATTCTGCATAGTTACGCAAGCCGGTTCTTCCGGCGCGAAAAATACGCTCGCATTTGTAAAAAGCTCTTCCGGTGAATGGGAAAAATGCGATATTTATGAGGCAGACAGCAAGAAAGATAATATTTTTGTCATATTCAAAACAGATGCTCTCGGACACACATGGCGCGTTGCATGCCTTGCAGTGAAAGAAGCCTCCGAAAGCGCGCTGACGCTCTCCCCGTCTGTAGCATATCCCGCAAAAGAGCGCTTTGGTTTATCGCTCGAAAATGAGCTTCATATGACAGGCTACGGCATCGGCGATATCGAACTTCCTTTCGTACAAGAGGAGGTGGCATCATGAAAAAAGGTACTCAGACAGCCATCGGCATAGCGACAACAATAATCGCTCTTGCCATTTTGGCACTCTGCTTTATCGGTTGCTTCCTATATTATCTCAACATCGCTATTCCCAATGGTCACAGAATGTCAACCAAAATAAACCGTGACTTTATTCATGAAGAATCCATATGGATTTCGGACGACGGAAGCTTCTATATAATAAATCTGAAGCAGGAAAACGGCAAGCATAATTCTTTCGCATACATAAAAGCGGAAGACGGCTCATTTGTGAAATGTTCCGTCTCCGTAAACACAGGTGCTGGCGTCAATATACGCACAACAGGCGAAGAAAGAAATGAAGATATAGCCCATCTGAGCTCCGTATCGGCGGAAAACGACAAATGGAAGCTCGCTCACCTGTGGCGTTATGCCAAATATGGCGAGCTGAAGCTGAAGATACCGAATCGCCTCACCCTCACAAGATATGATGTCGGCGAAAAACTGAACTCACTTCCCTTTAAGCTCGATTAAGCAAAACAAATATAAACAGCTGAGATAAAGTCTGCACTTTATCTCAGCCATTGTTGACATATCGGGTAAATAATGTTAAAATATTGTCACAACACCGCTTAAAGGAGAAAATTATGATAAACATAGGCGAGCGAATCGGTGAGCTGCGAAAAAGAGCAGGTTACACACAAAAGGAGCTTGCGGAAAAGCTGAATGTTACGGTTCAGATGGTATCGAAATGGGAAACGGGAGCTACTGCTCCCGATGTATATATGGTTTCCGAGATAGCCGATGCTTTCGGCGTAAGCACAGATGCGGTTATCGGACACGGGACGGAATCAGGCTACGGCGCGGATAAGGTCTATGAAGAACTGAAAGAAATTTTCATAAGCCGCATAGCTTATACAAACGAAGCATTTGAAAAATACGGCTGGACTCCGGAAGCAAAGCGTGAAAGAGCCGCCGATGTAGTAAAGGCTATGCATGAAAATCCGCTGTCGGCTGTCGGCAGCATAAATCCAGAAAAGCTCTTTTACGGCTCGGAGGATACGGGTTTTGTAATGATAGACGATAAAGACAAAACGCTTTTCCCCGAGAAAAGCGATGCGCTCTTTGATTTTCTCGGCAACAAGACAAACCGCCTGATACTGAATTTTATCCATGAACATATTTACAGCGGACCGATAAGCAATGTTTATATTGCCGAGTCGCTCGGCATAACCACTGAGGAAGCGGATGTCTGCCTCAATTTTCTGAAAAACAACTATATGCTCACGGAGAAAAAAGCACTGCTCGGCGCAGGCAAAGAACTGACCGTATATTATATGAGGAAGATAATGTTTTCGCGAAACTTCGCCATGCTCCGGGCGATTGCCTCTTTCGGCAGAAAAATCAACGGAGAAGAGGCTTGTTTTCATGTGCTGTGGGAGGCGGGCTTCTACGGCAACAACAACAGGTGATATTCCGCGCAAAAATACACTGTATGTAGCGGTATATCTCCAAATCGGAGAATTTGTAGCCAAACGGTATAGTTGACATGGCGGAAAAAGCGTGATAAAATATTTACAGTATCGAAAATATTCATCAGAGAGGTGGAAGCAATGTCAGATATTGCAGCCAATATATATGAATACAGGCTGAAATGCGGCTACACGCAAAAGGAGCTTGCCAATATGCTCGCCAATATGCTCGGCGTTTCCGTGCAGACTATATCAAAATGGGAGCGCGGCGCAAGCGCACCGGATATATCGGTACTTCCGAAAATAGCGGAAGTTTTCCGCATCAGCATAGATGCACTTTTCGGCATGGATGCAAAAACAGACGCTATTGAATGGACAAATGTTTCGTATGACGAAATAGCCGAGCTGATGATAAGCAGAATATGCTTTTCCATACAGTCATATAACAGCGGCAAAACCGATGCGGAGAAAAAGATAAAGCTCGATGAGCTGGTCAGGCTGATGAAGGAAAATCCCACATATGATATCGGCGTCGCAAGACCATTCCGAAAACTGATGTATATCTCCATGGATACCGGCTTTGCGGGCATTGATGACAGGGAAAAGAAAATTTTCAATGAAGAGAATGATGAGCTTTTCGATTTTCTCGGCAACGCGGCAAACCGCCGTATACTCACGCTCGTCTATGACAGTCAGCGCACCACGATAAGCGAAAATTATATAGCGGAAACCATCGGCTGTGAAATTGCGGAGGTGAGAGCGGCGATTGAATTCATGGAAAAATACGGTATGCTTGATAAAAGCGATGTTATGGTAGGCAAGGACAAAAATATGGCGCTCTATACCATGAGCCGACCTGACGGTTCGCGCGAATTTATTCTGCTCCGTATAATCGGCGCCTTCGGAAAAAAATTTCATAAAAAAGCGGAAAAATACCTTGCGCTTATCAATTAAATAAGAAAAAAACAGATGCGGCTTCACAAAAAAGCCGCATTTTTGCTGTTGAACCCCAAAAAAGTAGCCAAATTGGAGAATTTGTAGCCAAATAGTATAGTTGACATATCAGGAAAACAATGGTAAAATAATATCGGTATCAAAAATAATCTTTTGGAGATAAAGCTAATGGCTGATATTGCTGCAAACATATATATCTACAGAAATAAATGCGGATATACGCAAAAAGAGCTTGCAGATATGCTCGGTGTTTCCGTGCAGACCGTTTCTAAGTGGGAGCGTGGCGCATCTTATCCCGATGTCACCTCCGTCCCGCAGATAGCGGCAGCTCTTCATATATCCGTCGGCGAGCTTTTCAATATTGATGACACAATAGACACAAATCATCATCTGAACCACTACTATGACGAAATGGCAGAGCTGATGATGAGCAGAATACGCTTTGCCATGCCGGAGTATACGATAGACATCACGCCCGACAGCAGAAAAGCCAAGCTCGATGCAATCATAAACGAGATGAAGAAAAATCCCGAATATGAGGAAGGCATCGCAAAGCCGGGCATAATAGGATTTTATGTTTCCATGGATACCGGCTTTATCGCGCTTGACGATGTGAATAAGAAGATTTTCGGCGATGATAACGATGAGATATTCGATTTTCTCGGCGATAAGAAAAACCGCCGCGTGCTCGAATTGATTTATGAGAGCTATACCGAAACGCTGAGCGCAAATTATATCGCGGAAACTCTCGGCTATGATATAGAAGATGTGACAAACCGTCTCGAATTTATGGCAAAACATATGATGCTCCGCAAAAACGATGTCATGATAGGCAAAGACCGGAATATGACCTTTTATAAGCTGGAGCGTCCCGTGGGTTCAAGAGAATTTCTCATGCTCCGCGTAATCGGCGCTTTCGGGCGTAAATTTCTGAAAAAGCCGCAAAATTTTCGCGCATTCATGGATTAAGAAATACAAAGATTTTTCGTTTTTTCCGAAAAAAGCCGCTTTTTTACCGAAAAATGAGCAAAAAGTAGCCAAATTGGAGAATTTGTAGCCAAATAGTATAGTTGACATATGAAAAGAAATGCGGTATAATATAAGTGCAACAGGGAGCATACCCTATCATAGCTTTGTTGCTCTTTCGCCATTGCGTTCCACCGCGCCACCTTGTGATATGCAAACAATTTCACCGGTCATATCCCCCCTTTGACAGGTGATAGTTATATAGTTTGAAAAAAATTGCCGGCTATGCCGGCAATTTTTTATATTCATTTGTGATCAATAAGAATATACCTCATATACACCGATGCATATGGAAAATTCTATTCCCATAGTCGTCGCCTCGGGAGCAAAGATGACAGAGGGCTCTGCCGAAAGGCAATTTATGATGCTTAGAGTCAGCTTGCCGTTTTCCAGCTTTATTTCCAGTCTGCCGAGATTCGGGTCGGCAAGGCGTATATGCTCGGCATCGGCTTTATCCGTAAATTCTCCCATCGGAAGCGAGATGGTGGATGAAACATTATAGAGCGTGAGATCGCGCGCCGTAAATCTGTTTGAATATGCGGATTCCGTCACTATAGTCGGTCCGTTCAGCTTTACATGGCAGGTGGATTTCCCCTTGCTTTCCAGTCCGCCCGCAAGCACGGTGAGAGTACCGACGGCACCATCTCCTCCTGTTGATTTTGTATTTCCGGAAAGCTCCAGTTCGAGATTGTATTCATCGATGAAAGTCACCTTGTCGATATTCTTTCCCTCGAGTGCATCGGAAAGCTTTATATCCGAAGCGGAAATGTCCTTTTTGAATTTCGCGGCATTGCCGCCCTCGGGCAGAATGCTGTTCAAAATAATAGTCTGCTTGCCGAAGGAATATACCTCCCCCTGCACGGCAATATTTTCATATGTCTGAATAATTCCGCAGGAAGCAAGCACTGCAATGAATGATAAGAAAAGGAACAGTGAAATCGCTGTCTTAAGGCTTCTTTTCATATTTTATCCCCCTTTGCTTCTGAAATCTTTTTATTAAGTTTACCATGTTTTTTCCGTGCTGTCAATAGCTTCGGCAAAAAGAGGCGCAAACCGCTTTATTCCGACAGGAAAAAGCCTCTTTGCAAACCACCCGCTGGGCGGGTGGTTTGCATGATACAAAAGCAGGGGCGGTCGGCTCAAATGCAAAAGCATTTGAGCCGACCTCTTTTTGTTTGCCTTTTTTATTCTATCGTTATTTTGATATAGAGATAGCTCTCTGTCTTGACATAGTAAATTCCATCGTAATACTCCGAGCCCTTGAAAAGATGCTCGTTGCGCTCCTCCACTACAGAAAATCCGAGATAATATGTTCCTGCGCCGAGCGTGTCAATATTTTCTATCGGGTAAAATCTGTCCTTGCCGTCATATTCGAGTTTATTTCCCTCGATATCATATACGGCATAAAATCTCATTCTGCTGTTGCCGACGCTCTCTATCCCGAATTTGTCGCCCGCCTTGTATTCATAGGTGGGTATTTCATCATCATGACCGAGCATATGCTTGGCTACAAACATGGCTTCGCCATCGGCTACAATAGCGCGCTCCGGACATATCGATTCTGATGTCTGATAAATCAGTATCTTATAGCCGGAGATTTCCTTGCCGTTTAAAAACAGCTTGTAATATGACTCTTCCGCATAAGGCACTTCCTTGTATTTCCATCCCGCCGATGTTGTTGTTTCGTAGGTAATTTCCGTTTCCGTGGTTGTCTCGGAGCTGCTCGTCGTCACTTCGGGCGTTATGCGCTCGGATGTGGTCTCAGACGCGGTGCTTTCCGTAGTGCCGCTTGTGTTTTCAATCTGCTTTCCGCAGGCAAAAAGGCTTATCAGCATGATAGCGACAAGCATAAGTGATAAAATTTTTTTCATATAATTCATCTCCTTTTGAAAAGTGTTTTGCGCTTTCATCAGGTATATAGAAATAAGCCCGCCTTTCGCAGAAAAAAAGTGAAATTTTTTTCGGGAGCGAAAACGAAAGGGAATCGCCGCGGATTCCCTTCTTCGTTTATTTCAGCATATCGGCGATATCATAAATGAGTCGCTCCGTCTTTTCCCAGCCGATGCAGGGATCGGTTATCGACTTGCCGTAGATATTTTCGCCTATCTTCTGTGCCCCGTCCTCGAGGTAGCTTTCTATCATCAGCCCCTTGACAAGCTTTCTCACGGTCGGATTGTAATTGCAGCTGTTCAGCACTTCCTTGGAAATACGTATCTGCTCGCCGTATTTCTTGCCTGAGTTTGCATGGTTTGTATCGACGATGACGGCAGGATTTTTGAGATTTTTCTCCGCATAGGTATCGGCAAGAAAGATAAGATCCTCATAATGATAGTTCGGCATGGATTGACCGTGCTTATTCACATAGCCGCGCAGAATAGCATGTGCATACGGATTGCCCTTGCTGACGACCTCCCATCCGCGATAAATAAACGAATGCGGATGCTGTGCCGCCGTTATTGAGTTCATCATAACGGAAATATCGCCGCTCGTCGGATTCTTCATGCCGACGGGAATATCGAGTCCGCTCGCGGTGAGACGATGATGCTGATCTTCCACAGAGCGCGCACCGACAGCAACATATGAGAGCAGATCGGAAAGATAACGGTGATTTTCCGGATAGAGCATTTCATCTGCACAGGAGAAGCCTGTCTCGGCGAGCGCTCTCATATGAACCTCGCGCATAGCGATAACGCCCTTGAGCAGGTCAGGCGTGGCATTTGAATCCGGCTGATGAAGCAGACCCTTGTAGCCGTCGCCTGTTGTTCTCGGCTTGCCTGTATAAATTCTCGGGATGATGACTATCTTATCGGCAACCTTATCCTGCACGGTGCGCAGGCGGCTGATATAATCAAGCACGGCATCCTCTCTGTCCGCCGAGCAGGGTCCTATCACGAGGATAAATTTATCACTCTCACCCGAAAAAACGGCTTTTATCGCCTCGTCATTCTCTGCCTTTTTTGCCGCCAGCTCGGGAGAAACCGGAAATTGCTCCTTTATCTCCTTCGGTATCGGCAGTTTTCTCAAAAATTCCATATTCATAATCATGTACCTCTTTTATTTGAATTTTTTCAATTTATTTCTTATCAAAAAGCTTTCTTCTCGCGGTGGAACGGCGCATCATGTCGCGCAGACCTTCCCTGTCGTCTGCCTCGAGCAGCTCGCGCATCCTGTGAAATTCATCCTCAAAAAGCCGCATCTGTTCGGACAGTGCCTCTTTATTCATGAGAAAAAGCTCGCTCCACATTCCGTCGTTTATCTTCGCTATTCGCGTCAGGTCGCGGAAGGAGTCGCCCGTGTAGTCCACAAAATGTTCGCATTTATCGCGGCAGGTCATCAGCGATACGGCAATGCAATGTGTGAGCTGAGAGAGAAAAGCTATCATCTCATCATGCTCGTGCTCGCCAAGCTCCGTTATGCGGGAAAATCCGAGCTCGCGTCCGAGCGTCTTGCAGAATTCTATCGCCTCGGGCGTGTTTTTCTCCGTCGGCACCACGATGTAGTTCGCTCCCGCGAAAACCGTGTCGTCACTGTGCTCAACGCCATAGAGTTCTCTGCCCGCCATCGGGTGTGCCGAGATAAATTCCGCCTGCGGAAGCATCTCCTGCACAGGGCGCACGATACCGCTTTTCACACCCGTCAGGTCGGTGACTATAGCACCCTTTTTAATCAGGTAGCCGTAATTTTTCACCCAGTCGAGGAATGTATGCGGATAGAGCGCAAAAACGATTATATCCGCGTGAGATACGCTCTCTTCACTCGGTTCCGTATATCCGCGCTCGATCATGCCGCACATGAGCGCATAGTCTATATCCTTCTGAGCGAGCGTGAGCGCCTCTATGTGATAACCTTTTTTCGAGAGTGCCTTCGCATAGCTTCCGCCCATCAGACCGAGACCTACTATCAGTATTCTTTTGTTCTTATCAAGCATCATCTTTTTCTACCTCTATTCCGAGCGCGGCAAGCTTATTAAAGTAATCGGGAAAGCTCTTGTTCACCGCCTGCGCGCCGTTTATGCTTCCGCCGAAAAGCGTCAGCAATGCACAGAGTGCCATCACTATCCTGTGGTCATTGTGCGATTCGAGCGGAGCGTCGGGTGCATGAAATTTTGCGGGATAAACCACGATATCGTCATCGCCGACGGTCACGCAGACGCCGAACTTGGCAAGCTCCCCCGCCATCGCCGCGCCGCGGTCGCTCTCTTTTATCTTCAGCCTGTGCGTCCCCGTGAAAACGCCGCCGTGCTTTGCCGCGGCGAGCGCAAAGAGCACGGGGCCGAGATCGGGACAATCGGAAATGTTTATCGAAGGAGTGCCGCGCTCCAGCATCGGGAAAAATTCCTCATATGCCTTGTCGCCCTGTCCGCTCTCGGGGTCAAGCCCCGTGACGGTCACCTCCGAGCCGAGACTGTTGAGCACGGAGAAAAAAGCCGCATTCGAATAATCTGCTTCCACCGTCACATCGGCGCATTTATAGCTCTGACCGCCTGCGACGAAAAGCGTTCTTTCGTTTTTCCAATAGGCTTCCACACCGAATTTCTTCAGCGCGCCGAGCGTCAGCTCTATATATGAGCGGCTCTCTATCGGCGGCGCTATGGTTATCAGACTGTCGCCCGAAAGAAGCGGAAGCGCAAAGAGGAGTCCGCTTATAAACTGACTGCTGATATTTCCGGGAATTTTGAAGTTTCCCGGGGCGAGCCTGCCGCCTACCTCGACGAAATCCGCTCCCTGCTTATAGGGCAGCCCCGCCGCGCGGCATATGCTTTTATATACATCGAGCGGACGGGAAAGCAGTGTTTCGCTTCCGCAGAGACGCGTTTTGCCTGAGAAAAGCATGCTTATCGGAATGAAGAAGCGAAGCGTACTTCCGCTCTCGCGGCAGTTCAGAGTGCGCTTTCCGCTCTCTGCAAAATCCGTGCCGTAAACGGTGACGGTATCTCCCGCAAGCTCGCATTTTGCACCTATTGCCCGCAGGCAATCAAGCGTGGCAAGCACATCCTGCGAGCACTCCACGCCGCGTATCACGCTTTTGCCGCGGCAAAGCCCCGCACATATCAGCAGACGATGCGCCATGCTTTTTGAGGGAGGTGCGGCGACTGTGCCGTGCGCAGTTCCCTTTTTTATCGTAACTCTCATATTTTTACCTCAATACGCGAAGTATTCCGTGCCATAGCGGCAGGAGAGCATATCATAGAGCACAAGCTCCGTCATCGCGCTTATCACAGGGCAGGCGCGGTGGACTATGCATGGGTCATGTCGACCGTGTACAGTCAGCTTCGCTTCCTCTCCCGTGATGTAGTTTACGGTGTCCTGCTCGCGGGCTATGCTCGGAGTAGGCTTCACGGCGCAGGAAAAAACTATCGGCATTCCGTTTGTTATACCGCCGTTTATGCCGCCGTTCATATTTGTTTTCGTATATATCCTGCCGTTTTCGGAGTAAAAAGCGTCGTTTGCCTCGCTCCCGCTCATACGGCAGAGGTCAAAGCCCGCGCCGAATTCTATTCCCTTTATCGCGGGAATGGCAAAAATCGCATGGGAGATAAGCCCCTCAACCGTATCGAAAAAAGGCTCGCCCACGCCCGCGGGAAGCCCGACGACAGCCGTTTCCGTCCTGCCGCCGATGCTGTCCGACCGTTCTCTTGCCGCGAGTATCTCGCCGCGCATGAGCTCGCCCGCATCGGCTGAAATTGTCGGAAAAGCCGCCTCACGCAGTGCCTCTATCTCTGCTGTCGGGTCGGACGAAAAGCTTCTGTCGCCCACGCCGCCGAGCGTGAGAATATGCGTTGCCGCGGCTATCCCCCTGTCCGCGAGCGCACGCTCGACTATAGCCCCCGCGGCAACGACCGCCGCGGTTATTCTTCCCGAGAAATGCCCGCCGCCGCGTATATCCTGATATCCGCGGTATCGCATCTGCGCCGTATAGTCGGCGTGCCCGGGTCTTGCCAGCGTTTCCATTTTTGCGTAATCCGCACTTCTCGTATCGCTGTTTTCTATCTCTATGCAGAGCGGTGTGCCTGTTGTTTTCCCGCCGTAAACGCCGCTTATTATGCGGAAGCGGTCCGCTTCTCTTCTCGCCGTCGAAATCTCACCGCTCGGGCGCCTCTGAGAGAGCCTGCGTGCGATCAGATCCTCATCTACCGGAATACCCGAAGCAAGCCCGTCAAGCACGGCACCTATCGCGGCACCGTGGCTCTCGCCGAATATCGTTACGGCAAGGCTGTCGCCGAATGTGTTTTTCATATCTGTGCCCCCTTGCCGAATGTCTTTTTCGCCAGCTCCGCTATCTCATGAGCCGTGTATCTGCGCATAGCGTATGTGCCCACCTTATCACAGCAGACACAGACTATCCCGTCGTCCGCCGCCTTCTTGTCATGCGAAACAAGCTCCTCTGTCTCCTCCGCCGGGATATCGGCATAAGTGGGAAGTCCCGCTTTTTCAAGAAGCGGCACAAGCCTTGACTTCACCTCGGGAGAGGAGAAAACCAGCATCCCCGCCGCCACACATTCGCCGTGGAGCCAGCCGAGGCGGCTCTCGATAGCATGTCCCACCGTGTGACCGAAATTCAGCGTGCGGCGAAGCGAGCTTTCCTTTTCGTCCGCCTCGACCACGGCTTTCTTAATTTTCAGCGATTCCGTGATTATCCTGTCTATATTTTTGTGCACCGCGACGTTTTCGGCGCAGGCTGAAATGAAATCAAAAAGCTCCTCATCAAAAATGCACGCCATTTTTATCGATTCCGCAAGCCCCTCCGCAAAAAGCCGCTCATCGAGCGTATTGAGCGTATCGGCATCGATGATCACACGCTTCGGCTGATAAAATGCGCCGACGGCGTTCTTTACCCCCGCGAGGTTGACAGCCGTCTTGCCGCCGATGGAAGAATCCACCTGCGAGAGAAGCGTAGTCGGTATATTATAGAACTCCACACCGCGCATATATGCCGATGCGGCAAAGCCCGCGAGATCTCCGACCACGCCGCCGCCTACAGCCACCACGGCATCGCCGCGCGTAAATTCATGCAGGAGCATCGTGCGGCAGAGCATCTCAAAGGAAGCTATGCTCTTGCTTCCCTCTCCGCACGCGAGCGTCACGATATGCGGCTCATAGCAGGCTTTCGCAACACTTTCGGCATACTGCGCCGGCACGCCGTCGTCCGTGACGATGAGCACCTTCCGCGAGAGATTAAGCAGTTCTCCCACGCGGGAAAGCGCACCGCGCTCGCAGATTATATCGTATTTTCCCGTACCTGTTCTGACGCTGAGAGTCATATTCCGCCTCCTATATTTTCATATGCAGACCGAATGTACCCGCAAGCTTGAGCCTGTCGCATCTGCCCTCAAGCTCGGCAAGCATCGCCCTGCCGTCTTCGCCGTTGACATCACCTTCAAGCTCGGCGTAGAAATAATACTGCCACATCGTGTCCTTCTGCGGTCTGCTGTGTATTGAGCGCATATTGAAGCCGTGACTGCCTATTATGTTGATCGCCTCGGCAAGCGCACCCGCCTCGTTTTTGACGGCGAACATGAGCACGCACCCCTGCCCGCTCGGGAAGCTCTGCTTGTCGTTTCTTACTCTCGAAACGGCGGCAAAGCGCGTCGTGTTGCTCCTCTCGGAATTTATATCGCGCTCGATTATTTCAAGCCCGTAGAGCTTTGCCGTTTCATCGCTCGCTATCGCGGCGACAGTGCGATCGCCGCTCTCGGAAACAAATTTTGCCGCCGCCGCAGTGTTTTCAAAAGCTTTTGCCTGTATGCCCGCTTCCTCGAGAAAAGACGCACACTGCATCAATGCCTGCGGATGGCTGAACACTGTTTTTATATCTGAGAGCCTTGCCCCGGGGAGCACCATCAGATTCTGCTCAACGGCAAGCTCATATACTCCGTTTATATAAAGGTTGCCCGCGAAAATGAGGTCCACCACCTGCCCTACCTCGCCCGCGCTGCTGTTTTCTATCGGGAGAACAGCGACCTCGCATTCGCCTTCCTCAACCGCCGCATACGCCGCGGCAAAGCTCGGATAAGCCTTTGCCTCGCAATCCGCATAGATATGCTTTGCCGCTATCTGGGCAAAAGCGCCCTCCACGCCGCAGTATGCCGCGCGGATACCCGAGAGCAGACTGCGCTGATACTCGCGCGAAACAGCCATGGTCGCGCGGATGAAGCTGATATAATATTCTTTCAGCGCCTCATCATCGATGAGCGCGGAATTTGCCTCCATCACTGCATTTTCCCTCGCCGTGTCCAGCACGGGAAGCCCATGCTCGCGCTTGTATTCGAGCACATCCTTCACCGCCGCCATCCTGCGACAGAAAAGCTTTGCCATCTCGGCATCCACAGAGTTTATTATCCTTCTCGCTTCTGTCAGCTTGTCCATTTTGCTTCTCCATAATTTATCAGTGTTAATTTATTTGTATTTTACCTCTTTTACACCGAAATGTCAATGCTTTATACGAAAAAAATCGGTTTTTCTGCTTATTTTGTGAAAAACGGCATCAAAATTCAGCTTCGCCGCCTTATTTTAGTGAAAACCGCTTGAAAAACGGCTGATTTTATGTTACAATAGCACCGATAAAAACTGTACGGAGGCACAAAATGAAGGACACGGCGGCACTGAAAGCTCTTCGCGAGCGCATAATCCTTTCCGGAATAGCGGAAATCAGCCGAAACGGAATAACGGGATTTTCCATGCGCAGAGTGGCGGCAAGCTGCAATATCTCCTGCGCCACTCCGTACAGCTACTTTGAAAACAAGGATAATTTCATCCTCGAGATGCTCCGCTACATCCGCGCTCAGTGGGAACTGATGGAAAAAGCCGTATGCACAGCGCACGAGGACGAACTTGAAAAGATAACCGAGGTCTGCCTGACCTTCATCCTCTTTCTGAATGCAAATCCGCAGTTTCTCGCAGTGATAATGCTCGGCGATATCGATGCCACAGCCGAGCAGACCGAGGAAAAGCGACATATGACGGAGGGTATCGAAAACCGCATCATAAATTATCGTCTGCAAAAGGGTGAGAGCAGAGAGTCCGCCTCCGAGATAGCCATGCTCGTAAAAGCCCTGCTCTACGGGACAACCTTCCTCATGCACGGCACCGAAAAGGAAAGCGGCAATTCATTTTATATACGTGTGCGCCAGATCCTGCGCCGCGAACTGGATAAATAAAAAGTCCCGCCGCAGAATAAAATATTTTCTGAAAACAGCTTCGGCACAGCACCGCACACAAGCAAAGCGGTCGTCGGAGCTTTTTATTTTTTCGGAAGAAAGAGAACGGCGGCAAAAGTTACACTGGAAATCCATTTTTTCTCAAAATGCGGTTTTTTCTATTGTTTTTTTTCTTGTAATATGATATAATAGCATATAAATAAATGTTTGTTCTAAGATGAGCAAGCCCGTGCGCATTTCCGATGCAAAAAAGCGGAATTTTTATTTCTGAAAGGATGGATTATATGGAAATAAGCAAGATTATCGACGGTGAAAAGCTGTCAGTCAGGCTCTCGGGGCGTCTCGATACGACAACGGCACCACAGCTCGAAGCCGAACTGCGCCGGTCGGTGAACGGCATAAAAAAGCTGACTTTAGACTTCACCGAGGTGGAATACATCTCCTCAGCGGGTCTTCGCGTACTGCTCGCCGCGCAGAAGGTCATGAACCGCCAAGGCGAAATGAAGCTGACAGGTGTCAATGCGGATATCATGGAAATTTTTGAAATCACAGGCTTTTCGGAAATTCTCACAATAGAATGAGCGGTGAAATATGGAAACTTACCTTTTGCTTTTTCTCGTATCGCTTTGCCCTGTGGTATTGTCGGCACTCATCTATCTGGCAGAGCGGACAAACGCCGCGCGTAAAATACCGTATATTGCAAGGCAGGTACTGATAGGAATCATGTTCGGGGCACTGGCAATCATGGGCACCGAATTCGGCGTAAAAATCGACGGCGCAGTCATAAATGCCCGCGATGCCTCTCCTATCTGCGCAGGGCTTCTCTTCGGTGCTCCCGCAGGAATCATAGCAGGCGTAATCGGCGGCGTCGAGCGTTGGCTTGCCGTTTTCTGGGGTGCCGGCGAATATACTCGCCTTGCCTGCAGTATTTCCACAATTCTTGCCGGTGTTTTCGCGGCTGTGCTGCGCAAATATATGTTTGACAACAAGAAGCCGAAATGGCACTACTGCCTCGCGACGGCTATCATAACCGAAGTTGTTCATATGCTGATGATATTCCTGACGAATATGTCGGATGTGCATACCGCATTTTCGTTTGTGCGTGCCTGCTCACTCCCGATGGTAGCGATAAACGGACTCTCCGTAATGCTCGCGGGTGCTCTGCTCTCGCTCCTGTCGGAAAAAGAGCGCAAAAGCTCGCGGCACAATCTGAAAAATATATCGCAGTCCTTTCAGCGCTGGCTTCTCATGTGCGTAACCGCAGGCTTTCTCATGACGACGGTATTCACATGGGCACTTCAGACGGAGCTTGCGAAAAACGATGCAAACGAGCTTATCAGGCTCAATATCGAAGATGTCCGCGAGGATATCCTCGAGGCTTCAAATAAAAACCTCCTTGAACTCACGAGAGAGATAGCCTCGCGCATAGATTTTACCGACAGAGCAAACGCAAAACTGCTCAAGACACTCAAAAAAGAATTTGATGTCGCAGAGATAAATATAATAAACCAAAACGGAATAATAACCGTCTCCACGCATAACGACTTTCTCAATTACGATATGCGCGGCGGTGAGCAGTCGGCGGAATTTCTTGTTCTCCTCGACGGAGTGACAAAGGAATATGTTCAGAGCTATCAGCCCACTTCATCCGACCCGACAATTTCGCGCAAATACGCAGGCGTAGTGCTCAGTGGCGGCGGCTTTGTTCAGGTAGCATACGATGCGGAGCGCTTTCAGAAAGATATAGACGATGTCGTCATCGGCGTCACGCGAAACCGCCACATAGGTGAAAGCGGCGCTCTCATCATAGCGGGTGAGGATTGGAACATCGTCAGCGACAGGCACGACAACGAGGGAAGAAACCTCGATGTCACCGGAATATATATAGACCGCAGTACAATGCCCGAAAATAAGACCTTTGAGGCTGTCGTCTACGGCAAGCAGGCTTTCTGCTCGTATATTCTCTCCGAGGGCTACTATATAGTAGCCGTCATGCCGCTGGAAGAAGCGATGTTCTCCCGTGATATTTCCGTATATATAACGGTATTCATGGAATTCGTCGTTTTCGGCATGCTCTTTATTGTCGTCTACTTCCTCATCAAGAAGCTCGTGGTGGATAACATGGTCAAGATAAACAAATCTCTCGCCATGATAACCGGCGGCAATCTCGACACGGTAGTCAATGTCAGAACAAACGAGGAGTTTGCCTCGCTCTCCGATGATATAAACTCAACCGTCGTCACGCTGAAGCACTATATCGCGGAGGCGGCGGCAAGAATTGACCGGGAGCTTGAATTTGCAAGGTCAATTCAGCATTCGGCGATACCGACGGTATTTCCGCCCTATCCCGGGCACAGCGAATTTGACATATATGCCACGATGGACACGGCAAAGGAGGTCGGCGGCGACTTCTACGATTTCTATTTTGTAGGTGAAAACAGACTTGGCTTCCTCATAGCCGATGTTTCCGGCAAGGGAATTCCTGCCGCGATGTTTATGATGACGGCGAAAACGATAATAAAGGGTTATGCCGAATCGGGCAAGCCGGTAGACGAAGTATTCACCACGGCAAACGAAAAGCTGTGCGAATCAAACGACGCGGGAATGTTTGTCACGGCATGGATGGGCGTGCTTGATACGGTGACAGGCAAGGTGGAATTTGCGAATGCAGGGCACAATCCCCCTCTTGTGCGGCATGCAGGCGGCGGCTTTGAATATCTGAGGTCCAAGCCCTGCTTCATCCTTGCCGGAATGGATGGCATTAAATACCGCAAAAACGAATTTACACTCGCCCCGGGCGACGAAATATATCTCTATACCGACGGCGTGACGGAAGCCACGGACAGCGAAAACAATCTTTACGGCGAGGAGCGGCTTCTCGCTCTGCTGAACAGCATGGGCGATCTCCCGGGTGAAGAGATATGCCGCGCGGTAAAAGCCGATATGGACGCTTTTGTCGGAGATGCCCCTCAATTTGACGATATTACGATGCTTTATCTGAAATATAACGGAGGTGACGCAAAATGAAAGAGCTTACTCTTCCCGCAACCATAGAAAATATAGAAACGGTGATTGATTTTGTCAACGGGCAGCTCGAGGAAATAAAATGTCCGCTAAAGGCACAGATGCAGATAGACATCGCGATAGACGAGCTTTTCGGCAATATAGCGCACTACGCCTATAATCCGGAGACAGGACCCGCAACGGTTCGTGTTGAGGTAACGGAGGATCCGATAGCTGTCGTTATCACATTCATAGACCGCGGCGTGCCGTACGATCCGCTGAAAAAAGAGGACCCCGATATCACACTCTCCGCAGAGGAGCGCGCCATCGGCGGGCTGGGAATTTTCATGGTCAAAAAGACTATGGACGAAATTTCCTACGAATATAAAGACGGAAAGAATATCCTCCGCATAAAAAAGAATATGTGAGCTTCATCCTCATAAATCAAACTTCAGAGAGGTAGAAATATGAACAGCAGTATTTTTCGCCGGAAAAGCATGGATAAAATCTCGTCTCCCGAGCAAATGAACGATTACATCCGCGTTGCCAACCCCAGCGTATGGATGATTCTCGCCGCCATTATCGTGCTTCTTATCGGCGTGTGCGTATGGGGGATGTACGGACAGCTTGATACAAATCTTCAGACAGGCGGCATATGCGAGGACGGAAAACTCACATGCTATGTGAGCGAAGCCGATTTCGGGAAAGTTCAGGCGGGCATGACGGTTGCTGTCGGCGAAAAGGAATATACCGTTTCGTCCGTTGCGAAGGCTCCCGTTCGTCTCGACGGAAGCACAGATGCTTATCTGATACATCTTGCAGGGCTTGCGGAGGGCGACTGGGCTTATGCCGTCGTCGTCGACGCGCCCGACCTGCAAAACGGAACCTACAGCGTATCTGTAATCATAGAGAGAGTAAGACCGCTCGACTTTGTGCTCGGTTGAGGTGCGCATAATGAAGGAAAATAAAAAAATCAAATCCCCCGTGACAAAAGGGGTGGCAAAGGTTCCAATCGTAATGCAGATGGAGGCGCTCGAATGCGGCGCCGCAAGCCTTGCGATGATTCTCGCCTACTATGGTAAGTGGATACCGCTCGAGCAGGTTCGGCTCGACTGCGGCGTTTCGCGCGACGGTTCAAACGCAAGAAATATCCTGCGCGCCGCCCGCAGCTACGGGCTTACGGCAAAGGGATATCGCTATGAACCCGAAATGCTTCGCAAGGAGGGTAAATTCCCATGCATCATCCATTGGAATTTCAATCATTTCGTAGTGCTCGACGGCTTCCGCGGAAATAAGGCTGTGCTGAGCGACCCCGCGAAAGGTACATATACGGTTTCGATGAAAACCTTTGATGAATCCTTTACGGGAATATGCCTGTTTTTTGAGCCGGACGAAAATTTCGTCCCGGGCGGCAAGCCGCAATCCATGATAAGCTATGCGAAAAAGCGACTGAAGGGTGCGGGAACGGCTATAGCTTTTGTCACGCTGACGACGATTATTACTTCCCTTTTCGGCATTATAACGCCCGCATTTTCACGCGTTTTTCTCGACCGACTGCTGACGGGAGAAAATCCCGATTGGCTCATGCCGTTTACGCTGGCGCTCGCAGGCATCAGCGTAATACAGCTTGCAGTTGCATGGGTTCAGGCGGTCTATTCGCTGAAAATCAACGGCAAGCTCGCTATGGTCGGCAATACGGAATTTATGTGGAAAGTGCTCCGCATGCCGATGGAGTTTTTCTCTCAGCGCATGGCAGGTGATATACAGGGCAGGCAGTTTTCAAACTCGACAATAGCGGAGCAGCTTGTAAACACCTTCGCGCCGCTTGCACTGAATGCGCTGATGATGGTATTTTACCTCGTGGTCATGCTGCGTTACAGCGTGCTTCTGACTCTCATCGGGCTCTCCTCGGTGCTTGCAAACCTGATTCTGTCACGAGTGATATCAAAAAAGCGTATAAACATCACACGCGTTCAGATGCGTGATGCCGGCAAGCTCGCGGGAACAACCGTCGCAGGCATAGAAATGATAGAAACCATCAAAGCGAGCGGCGCCGAAAACGGATTTTTCGAAAAATGGGCAGGATATCAGGCAAGCGTGAACACAAATCAGGTGCGTTTTCAGCGCATGAATCAGATTCTCGGACTGCTTCCCCAACTCATAAGCTCCGTATGCGGCACAGCCGTGCTGATGACAGGTGTTTTTCTCGCCATGAAGGGCGAATTCACCGTCGGTATGATAATGGCTTTTCAGGGCTTTCTCTCCTCATTCGTCTCTCCTGCGATGACGCTTATCTCCGCAGGTCAGTCGCTTCAGGAGATGCGCACGGTGATGGAGCGCATAGAGGATGTAATGAAATATCCGACGGACACTGTCCTTGATGCGGCGGCGGATGAAAATGCCGAATATGACAAGCTCTCGGGAAATATCGAGCTGAAAAATGTAACCTTCGGCTATTCGCGCCTTGCAGACCCGCTGATAGAAAATTTCAGCATGACGCTCCGTCCCGGCAGCCGCGTGGCTTTCGTCGGTCCCTCCGGATGCGGCAAATCCACGCTTTCAAAACTCATATCGGGGCTTTATAAGCCTTGGAGCGGTGAAATACTTTTTGACGGCAAGCCCATTTCGGAGATAGACCGAAGCGTATTTACCGGCTCTCTTGCCGTAGTGGATCAGGATATCATCATTTTTGAGGATACCATCGCAAACAATATAAAAATGTGGGATAATTCCATAGAGGATTTCGAAATGATAATGGCGGCGCGCGATGCGCAGCTCCACGAGGATATCATGCAGCGCGACGGCGGCTACCGATATAAGCTGACAGAGGGCGGCAAGGATTTCTCCGGAGGTCAGCGTCAGCGCATGGAGATAGCGCGCGTGCTCGCGCAGGATCCGACGATAATCATTCTCGATGAGGCGACGAGCGCACTCGATGCCAAAACGGAATACGATGTTGTAAAATCCATAAAGGACCGCGGCATCACCTGCATAGTGGTGGCGCACCGCCTTTCCACAATACGCGATTGCGACGAGATAATCGTTCTTGAAAACGGCGCAGTCGTCGAACGCGGCACCCATGAGGAGCTGATAAAAAACGGCGGCGCATATACGCAGCTTGTAGCAAATGAATAAGGGGGCAGACAGAATATGGGTTGGTTTGACGAGCAGATAAAAGACCGTAAACGAAACGACGACGACGCTTTTGCCGAAGCGTTTGCCAATATGGCGTCTGCCATAACGGGAAAAAGAACAGAAGCCTCCTTAAATAATGACCGCGCCGTCACAAAGGATGCCATTGATGAAATACTCAAATATTATCATGTGAAAAGTCGTGAGGTTCCCGAGGAAATCTCCGATATGAACGAGCAGCTTGAGTATCTGATGCGCCCATACGGTATCATGCGGCGCACGGTAAAGCTCGAGGAGGGCTGGTACCGCGATGCCGCGGGAGCCATGCTCGGCGTGCTCGCAGAGAGCGGCAGAGTTGTTGCACTCATTCCCACAGGTCTTTCGGGCTACAGCTATTTTGATCGGGAAACAGGCAAGCGCCGCCGCATAAACCGCAAAAATCAGCATCTTTTTGAGGAGGCTATCGCTTTCTACAAGCCGTTTCCACTGAAAAAGCTGAGCCTTAGCTCGCTTGGCGCATATATCGCACGTGCGCTCTCAGCCTACGACTATGTGATGATAGCACTGGCGACTCTCGCGCTCTCACTCATAGGCATGATATCTCCGATGATTACAAAGCTGCTTTTTGACCGCGTACTGCTCTCGCGCAATGTACGCCTGCTTATCGCGATAGCGTTTTTCTCAGTTTCGGTCTCGGTGAGCACTCTGCTTATTTCCGCCGTGAAAAATATGATAACGGCGCGGATTGAGACAAAGCTGAATATCTCCATAGAGGCGGCTACGATGATGCGTATCATGTCACTGCCCGCCGACTTTTTCAAGCAGTACAGCTCCGGCGAGCTTTCAAGCCGTGCCTCGCAGGTCGGTGCGCTCTGCAAGATGCTCGCCTCCACCGTGCTCTCAACGGGACTGACCTCGGTGTTTTCTCTCATCTACATATCGCAGATTTTTGCATATGCTCCGATGCTTGTCGTGCCCGCACTGCTTATCATACTGGTAACAGTGGTATTTTCCGTCGTCTCGTCGCTTGTACAGATGAAACTGAGCACGCGTCTGATGGAGCTCTCCGGCAAAGAAAGCGGCATGACATATTCGCTCATCACGGGAATACAGAAAATAAAGCTTGCGGGCGCCGAGAAGCGCGCCTTTGCACGATGGGGCAATCTCTATGCACAGAGCGCGAAGCTTGAGTACGGTCCGCCCGCTTTCATCGAGCTCAATTCCGTCATAGCGCTTGCCATCAGCCTTGTCGGAACGCTTGTGATGTATACCATGGCGGTGAAATCCGGCATTTCCGTCGCCGATTACTACGCCTTCGATACCGCATACGGTATGGTTTCGGGAGCCTTCGGTGCCCTCGCGGGAATTGCGCTGAATATCGCGCAGATAAAACCGATGCTGACAATGGTACAGCCGTTTTTTGACGCCGTTCCGGAGGTTTCGGACGGCAAGCAGGTGCTGACGCGCCTCTCGGGCGGAATAGAAATGAACAATGTTTCTTTCAGATATTCCGAAAATATGCCGCTCATCATCGACAATCTCTCGCTCAAGATACGCCCGGGACAATATGTCGCGATAGTCGGCAAGACAGGCTGCGGGAAGTCGACCCTCATGCGCCTGCTGCTCGGCTTTGAGCATCCGCAGAAGGGCGCCATATACTATGACGGAAAGGATCTCGAACGCATCGATCTGCGCTCCCTGCGCCGCAGAGTCGGTGTCGTTATGCAAAGCGGCAAGCTTTTCCAGGGCGATATCTACTCAAATATCGTCATTTCCGCACCGTGGCTCTCGCAGGATGAAGCATGGGAGGCGGCAGAGCTTGCGGGCATTGCCGAAGATATAAGAAAAATGCCGATGGGCATGAATACCGTTATTTCCGAGGGCTCCGGAGGCATATCGGGCGGTCAGCGTCAGAGACTGATGATTGCGCGCGCCGTCGCACCGAAGCCGAAGATACTCATGTTTGACGAAGCAACAAGCGCACTCGACAACATGACGCAGAAAAAGGTTTCCGAGTCGCTTGACGCACTCAAATGCACCCGCATCATCATTGCGCACCGCCTCTCCACGATAAAGCAGTGCGACAGGATAATCGTTCTCGACCAAGGCAAGATAATAGAGGACGGAAAATACGACGAGCTTATTGCAAAAAACGGCTTTTTTGCCGAGCTTGTCGCGCGGCAGCGCCTTGACGGAGCGCAGTAAAGGCGAATTTTGAAAAAATATAAAAAAATTTTGAAATTTCATTAGCCTTTTTCATTTTTACTCCGTATAAATAAGCAGAAGGGAGAAAGAAAGTGATAAGAAGAAAAAACAATCAACAGAAAAAGACCTTTTCTGCAAGTGAAAAAGAGCTTTTCGCACTTTTTGACTATCAGCGCTTTGAAAACGACCCTGTGCTGAAAGCACTGATAGACGAAGCCGAGGGAGCATTCTGCACCGAAATATCGGACGATATGCTCTCACAGGTCAGCGCCGCGGGAGAGGCAGCACCGGAAAGCAAATGCAAAGACCACGAGGACGGTGCATCATGATCTCTATGGCGGAAAAAGAAGAGCTTTACACAGAATACCGCAAAAAAGTCACAGGCTATGTTTTCGGAAAGCTGCAAAACCGGCACGATGCCGAAGATATTGTCAGCGAGATATTCCTGAAGGTATACGAAAAATATTCATCATACGACGGAGAGCGTGCTTCCCTCTCGACATGGATTTACACCGTTACGCGAAATACAGTAATCGACTATTTCCGCTCGAACAGAAGCGAAGAGGAACTGCCCGAAGATTTTTCCTGCGGCGACCTCGAAGAGGATGAATTTCTGAAAAAGGAATCACTGCACGAGCTCGGCAGAGCACTCGCAGAGCTTGACGAGCGCTCCCGTGCGCTGATAATATTCAGATACTACAAAGAAATGACGCTGAAGGAAATCGCCGACCGCATGGGAATTTCATATGCATATGTGAAAATACTGCACAAAAGCGCACTGCACGACCTGCGGACGCGGATAAGCAGATAGGAAAAGGCAAAAAAGCTTCGGGCGGACGGGCTTTTCATACATCCGCCGCAAATTAACGAAAGGAAGAATAAACAATGAAAATCGAAAGAAAAACACTCGAAGAAGTAAGAGGCGCAAAGAGCGCCGAGGAGCTGAAAACACTCCTTGAGGGCAAAAACATCACGCTGACGGAGGCGCAGGCAGAAGAACTTTTTGCCAAGCTGCCGCTAAATGATGATGAGCTGGAGCAGGTCGCAGGAGGTATCTCGCTTCACAAACGCGTTGAATTTCCTCCTCGCAAATAAGCCGCGCATAAGGGAAAGTGCGAAATACGGCTTTGCAAAAGCAGCTGAGCCGGCAAGAATCTGCTTTGATGCGGCTTAAAGCAACCCTATCACAGCAAACAAAAAAATATAATACAAAGGAGAGTACAACCATGAAAATGAACAATGAACTCATCGCAAAGGCAAAAGAAGCAAAAACCGCCGAGGAGCTCATGGCTCTGGCAAAGGAAAGCGGCGAAGAAATTACCGAAGAGAGCGCAAAAGCTTATTTCGACCTGATGAATCCCAAAACAGGCGAGCTCTCCGACGACGAGCTTGACAATGTTGCCGGCGGCGGATGCTACAATGGCGACAGGCTTGTTATTTCCGTAATGCACTACTGCGATGAATGGCGCTGCAAGGACGACGGCTCGCAGTGCGATATAGACGGCTTATTGGTATGTTGCAATACCTGCCGTGTTGCCGCGTATTGCCACTCCTGCCATTACTGCACGTATGAAAAAGGGCTGTGGCTCTGCAACAACCCCGTCAATATGAAAAAATAATATAAAAACGTGATAATTACGGAGCTGAACAAAATTCAATCCGACATATTTAAAGATAACTTATAAAGGAGAAATATCATGGCAATAAATAATGAAATCATGGCAAAAGCAAAATAAGCAAAATCCCCCGAGGAGCTCATGGCTCTCGCAAAAGAAAACGGCATAGACATCACAGAAGAAATCGCAAATGAATATTTCGGCAGGCTTCATCTGGCGCTCGGCGAGCTCTCCGACGAAGAACTCGACAATGTGGCAGGCGGCGGATGCTACTCTGATGGCGGACGCCTTAAGACCACCAGCGGCTATAGATGCAAGCATTATGCTGACGGACAGTCCACCTATGGCATAAGAGGCACCTGCTGCAGATGCAAATACTGGGGCGTTGACCCCAACGCTGTCTGCGGTTCCCTCTGGACAACTCTTATAGAGCTGATAATAAAAGCGGCTGAAGCGGCTGAACCCCGTGAGTGCTATCATCCTGCTAACAGCAAAAAGGGCTGATATATCGCGCAGCTGAGATTTAAATTTCTCATCATTCTGAAAATATCTCGGCACGGCTGATTTATACCGCGCCGAGATTTGTAAAAGCACAAAAATAACCGACCTTCAAACGGAGAAAGCAATGCACTATATATTAAATCCGAATATTGCTCTGCGTTCATGGCAGCTTGTACCATATGCCTATTACATAAAAGGAGAGCGGAATGCAATCGGGCTGAAAAAAGAAGAATTTGAATTTCTGTCGTCATGCAACGGAAAAACCGAGCTGCCGTCGGCAGAGGAAAGCTCTCTTGCACGCGATTTGACGGAAAAAGGCTTCATCAGTGAAGCGAAAAACGGCGAAAATCTCTCCGATTGGAGCAGAGCACGCATCTGCAACAACAGATATTTCCCTGCTATGAACTGGATGATAACAGGCAAATGCAACTACAACTGCATTCATTGCTTCAATGCCGCCGACAATGCTCATGTGCGGTAGAGAAGCACAAAGCAAAACAAGGATAGCTAGCCCTGCCACTATTCCGAAGCAAGGCAACCACAAGGCATTTCCACCTCTTTTCCGTAGGATTATTCTGTGGTATAATTTGAAATATCGTGCCGTGAGAAAAGCGCTTGTGTGAGTGCGTTTTCCTGTCCGATAAAGATAGGCTGCAACGAATTACCCACGAGGAACCTATTATGATGATACTCCTATTTGGCGTTTTGAATGATGAACAGCGTGCGCTGGTAGAGCGGATATTCCATGAGCATCGTGTCCTCTTTCAGCGCATTTCGTTCAAAATCGTAAAATCAGAAGAAACCGCAGAAGATGTTGTGTCCACCGCATTTGTAAAGATTATGGACAACATCGAAAAAATTTCTGAATTACCCTGTCCCCAAATGACCGCTTTCTGCGTTACCATAGTGAAAAACGCTTCTATTGATGTGCTGCGTCATTCCCAGCAGAGCGTTCACCTTGACCGCTGGGACTGCGTTTCGGATGAAAACTCCGATGACCTCGCAGACGAGTGTATTCACAATGCCGATGTGCGTAAGCTGACCGAGCTGATAGACCGGCTCGACCCTGATGATCGGCGCTTTGTCTATCTTCGGTACGCCGAGGAAATGGGATACAAAGAGATCGGAGAGCTTCTGAACATTTCAGAGGATGCCGCTAAAAAACGCGGACAGCGGCTCGTCAAGAAGCTCAGAAAACTGTATGAGGGAGGGTAAAACTATGGATATGAGTTGGCAGGCTTTGCTTCAAGAAGCGGCGGCGACCAGCTTTGAAAAGACCGCAGACACCCTCGCGGCTGCTGAGAATGACAACTGCGCTTGTATTGATTTGCACCAACAACAGATCCATGAGTTGAGCAAGAAAATCTTGTTGCTGCCCCATCAGGGGCGCGTCCTGCTGTTGAGCAGATATTGTTTCCGCTTATCCCCGGAGGAGACAGAAGTGTTTTTCCATTTGGAAAATACCAAGGGGCGCTTTCGTTTCTACAAAGAACTGCTATCTTCAAGTATGGACGTTGAGGCAGGTCACATGATTTCTGATGATACTTTCGGGAAAGCCTGTCATATTGCCTTAAAGGGCTATTTGCACAACGAACTTGAAGCAGATGCGGATGATGAGGCGGCAGGAAACAACCGGACACATATTGCGTTCAGAAAGGTTTGGAAAACCGTTGCGGTTGCGGCCATCACTTTGACCTTGCTATTCTCGACCTGCATGGTGGCAAATGCCCAATTCCGGGAAAGAGTCATTTCGTGGGTAATCGAAACCTTTGAAAAATACAGCATTTTTGAATTGCACGGTGACGAGCTGGACGAGCCGCAGGACTTGACCGAGTATCAGGCTGGCTATCTCCCGGACGGAGCAATTTTGCAGGATACGACTAAGCAGCCGAATACGGAACCGGGGGTTGTCATCCGTAAATATGCTATTAGCGAGTCTGAGTTTTTTGATATTGTAATTACTCAGTCAGACAATCGGGTTTATTTCGATACCGAAAATACGGAGATAGAGCCGTTTGATAAAGACGGGGTAACAGGCTACTTCTTCCAGAAGGATGATACGAGCTATATTTGCTTTGAGTGGGACGGCTGCTTCTTCTCGGTTTATGGCTCTATTGATACGGACGAGTTGGTAAAGATCGCCGCAGGCATTACGAAAAAATAATTCAAAAAATATTGTCCCCTTTTTCCTCCTTGTGCGTTATATGGGTGATACCTCAATAACAAACAAGGAGGATTCCATTTATGACGAATCTGGAACGGAGTGTGACTGCATGAAAAAGAACACAAAAATACTTATTTTTGTAATTGCAATAGTAGTGGTGATAGGCATTTTTGCATGGGGCAATCTGCACCACAAAAACATTGATAGTCTACCCTCGTTGGAACAGGTATCAAATATGGAAGATGAAGCCCAGCTAAACAGCTATATAACTGATTTTACCAAGCAAGAGCTAACGGCTGCTTGGGGTGAGCCAACTGAAAGTAGCAGTATGGAGGATGTTTGGTATATCAATGAAAACACAAAACTGGTCATCAACTATCATAACAATGATGACCACGCAGTTATTTGTTCTATCGTGAGAAATTGATAGGGAGTGTGGTCGTTCAATGAAAAAAATAGCTAAATACAAAAAGGAGCATGAAATGAAGAAGATAACCGCCTTAATCTTTGCGCTGATCCTAACGCTGGGGCTTGTTGGCTGTAACGGAAAAACGGTCAATATCGACTTCCCGTTTGAGGTTGAAGATGTCGAAAGCGTTGAAATGTACCACTACGACGGAGTGCCCGCATCAGCAGAAAAGAAAGTAGTCGTTGCTGAAAGTGATATAAAGACCCTGTATGATATGTTCAAGGGCTTATCCCTAAAAGACAAAACGGCTGAGGAAACTGCTGGAGCGGATGTGACCAGCTTTAGATTTAACCTTTCAGACGGGACAAGTTACGATTTGATTTACGCCTGCTATGGAGCTAAAAACGGCAATTTGAAATCAGAATCAGGCGATTTTGAGTATTTCACGAGTGCGGATATTGGCTCTTATTGGAACAATTTGAATAACGAACTTGAAGCAACTCCCGTCAATGAGAGTGAACTGCCAGGAGAAGAAAGCACTTCTCAAAATGATATTCTACAAATTGGGATACGCAAGGCAACCGCAGGCGTATATGATGAAGAAGGCTTAAAATTCACATGGAGCGTTGAAAATATCGGCGATTATTCGGTGAGCTTTGATAAGAATATGATTGCCCAAATTGTTCTCAACGGAGAGGATTACGCCTTTGAAACCGAAGCCGTTACATTAGAGCCGGGTGAAGCCTATTCCGTCGATATTAGTATCCCGTATCCTGTTGCACGGCAGAACGGAACAAATAATGTGAAAATCACAGCAACAACGGGTGATACAACGGCAACCTATAAAGAGTCGTTTACTCATTGATGAAAGTAAAAAGGAGATATTATTATGTACATCACATCTATTGTTTTTACGCTGATAGCGTGGGGAGCCGGACTGCTTCTGGATGCAAATATTCATTTCGGTGATCCGCAAGGCTTTTTGTGCTTGCGGGTGCTGCTGCCCGTTTTGGCTATGGGACTTTGCCTGTTGCGGGCAATTAAAGAGAATAAGCGCGACGGAGATAAATGAAACAGAACGCGTGCGATTTACGCCTTTGAAAGATGGAAGGGGAAAGAGTTTATGAAGTGTCCTTATTGTGAAAAAGAAATGACATTGGGTTATATCCAATGTCGGGATGGCGTGTATTGGACATTGAAGAAGCAGCTTGTTGCATCACTTTCTTCTTTGGGCAAGGGAAGCACTTGCCTTTCCAATGGCGCAGCGGATAATTCCAACACCGTATTTGCGTTCAAGTGCGAAGATTGCAAAAAAATCATTATTGACTATTCGAGTGAAAGATAACTGTTCAGCGTATAAATCCGAACACATGAAACCGCCATTCGATGACGATTTTGCGTGCTAAAATCAACAGAACAGATAGCAAACCCAGCCGAGCCTGTCAACGGTCAAGATGAACGGCGCAAAAGCGCCGCCGTTGACAGCCCCGCCCGTCTTTGCTGTTCGGTAATCAAGAGGGCGACAG
>ERZ834722.356-NODE-356-length-50572-cov-9.720094_pt1 | contig 50572 bp, 44 predicted proteins | sample MGYA00519576_ERZ834722 | MGnify/ENA primary metagenome ERZ834722 (study PRJEB31850, sample SAMEA3708759) | human gut metagenome | biome: human gut; feature: human-associated habitat; material: faeces | place: China | collected 2014 ...
TTACTTATTCTGTATCTTCCCACGCAATGATTACGATGATTACAGTACGTCGGTGAATAAATTCATCTGTATGCTTAATCAGAAAATACACAGGAAACTGGAGGGAACGGACATTATCTATCTGGATGTGTTCGACCGTTTATTGCAGGACGGAAGGCTGAATCCCGAACTCACTATTGACGATCTGCATCTGAACGGAAAAGGGTACAGTATCTTGTCGGAAGCCTTGAGGCGAACCTTGGAACAACCTTTGAAACAAGCCCCTGATTTGTAAACTATCCCCGACTTCTTTTGTTCCTGCTTTTATTGCGTAAATTAATGGCATATCAGTTTATTTTTTCTATTTTTGTCCCCGATTAACATTTATAATAACCCCCATAAAGCGATAAGACTATGGAAAAAGTAATTATCAATTCGTACGAAGAATTCGAAAAACTAGTAGGCCAACAGATAGGTGTTTCCGATTATGTGGAACTCTCGCAGGAACGTATCAATCTTTTTGCTGATGCAACGCTGGATCATCAATGGATTCATGTGGATACGGAACGTGCCAAAGTAGACAGCCCTTATCACAGCACGATTGCTCACGGCTATCTGACATTATCCATGCTTCCTTACCTGTGGAATCAGATTATCCAGGTGAATAACCTGAAAATGATGATTAACTACGGCATGGACAAAATGAAATTCGGTCAGGCTGTGTTGTCAGGACAAAGCATCCGTCTGGTGACTACCCTTCATTCATTGACCAACTTGCGTGGTGTGGCAAAGGCTGAAATCAAGTTTGCTATTGAAATCAAAGACCAGCCCAAAAAGGCTCTTGAAGGAATTGCCGTATTCTTGTACTATTTCAATTGATTTAATTCATAACGACATAAGAGAGAAGCTGTTTTCCGTAGCGGGAGACAGCTTCTTGTTTTTTTGTTCGTTATTTTTTTGCTTTCATCGCGATTCGCATCGATTTCTGTCGTGCCTCACGAGTCAGCTTAGTTATAATATCATGCAGTCCAACCATTGTCAACAACAAATTTCATTTTTTTGCATTTTCTTTTTTCAACAAAGCAATTGACTTATTCTGACTCCTAAGATATGCTGAATGTATCTTTTTTCTCATATGTATATAGAAGTTGCTTTCTAGTTCTTTTCATATTAGATAGTTCTTCAATCTAATATCAACGCAACTCTCTTTGTATCCCGACAGTTATAGAAATTCATATTGATTTATTAACAATAGTTCATAAAGGAGGTTATCTTATTTTATATAACATAATTAAAAACGAATTCGAAAGATTAAAAGAATTACAGAAGCAATTACAATCAGAGATTAGTGATTATCCTCCATCGAGATTATGCTGCACTCGAAATCAAAATCGTTTCAAATGGTACATTGTTTCCGAAAACGGACGCCACTACCTTCCCAAACGTGAGCGACCACTTGCCGAAAAGCTTGCTTGTAAGAAATATCTTTCATTGAAACTGCGTGAAGTCGAGTCGGAATTAAAAGCGTTACAATGCTACCTTTCACATCATAATACTTCTAAAGATTGCCAATCAGATTTGATGTTTCAACCCGATTACGGTTATGCAGAGCTTATTTCACCCTACTTTTCGCCTAGAGGTATGAATGCTGATCAATGGTTGAATCAGCCTTATGAACAGAACCCCTCTCATCCTGAGCATTTGGTTCATCCAACAAATCTCGGTTTCTCAGTCCGTTCAAAATCAGAAGCAATGATCTCTATGGCATTACATACGAATCGCGTTCCTTTTCGCTATGAATGTGCATTATCGTTAAATGGTACAAAACTTTATCCCGATTTCACAATTCTACATCCTCAATCTGGGAAGATCATATATTGGGAACATTTCGGATTAATGGATAACAAAGAATACCAGAAGGCATATCATTTGAAAATGCAACAATATATTTCTAATCAAATATATCCTTCTATAAATCTTATTACCTCATATGAAACCAATGATGCTCCTCTCACATTTGAAAAATTAGATCAAATTCTCTGCACATATTCATTAAAAGACAATTAATTTCCGCGCGGATACACTTCCCTGCACAGATCTGTACCCTTAAATGGGTACAGATCCTTCCATGTTTTTCTCCGCGCGACCATTTCATTTCTTTCGCGGGGCTTTTTCCCTTCTTTCTTCTCCCCTCCACCCCGTTTTGTTCTTCCTCTGGGGCTTTTTTCCTGCTTTTCCTTCTTCTCCACCCCGTTTTGTTCTTCCTCTGGGGCTTTTTTCCTGCTTTTCCTTCTTCTTCGCCCCGCTTTCTTCTTCCTCCGGGGCTTTTTCACTTCTTTTTCTTCTCCTTCGCCCCGCTTTCTTCTTCCTCTGGGGCTTTTTCACTGCTTTTCCTTCTCCTTCGCCCCGCTTTCTTCTTCCTCCGGGGCTTTTTCCCTTCTTCCACCTCCTCTTCGCCCCGCTTTCTTCTTTCTGCGGGGCTTTTCCCCTTCTTCCTCCTTCTCTTCGCCCCGCCCGACATAATACATTTCATTTCTTCGCGCGTCCACACTTTTCCTCCCCTTCGCCCCGCCTCCTCTCCGCGCGCCTGCCACACTCCCGCACTTACGAACAAAAGGAGAGGCTCCCTCGTATGCACAACACTTTGTGCACATCGAAGAAGCCTCTCCTCTTGTTCTATCATTGTCTTATTGGATTGCCTCCAACGCCTCTCTCACATTGCTGACACCGACCAATTCAATCCCTTTAACTCCCTTCGCTGCGCCCAGACAGACACTTGGAAGAATGCATCTCTTGAAACCAAGCTTGGCAGCCTCGGCGACACGCTGCTCCGCCATCGTCACACCTCGGACTTCGCCACTGAGTCCAACCTCACCGAAGCAGATCGTCTTCTCATCGATCGTGAGATCCAGTTTGCTGGATATGATTGCAAGAACGATTCCAAGATCGATCGCCGGTTCATTCATGCGGATTCCACCTGCGATATTGACATAGGCATCACAGTCGGAAAGCTGCATGCCGAGCCGCTTCTCCAGGACTGCAAGCAGCAGATTGACACGGTTAAAGTCCGTACCGGTTGCAGTACGGCGCGGATTATTAAAATAACTGTGGCAGATAAGTGCCTGAATCTCAAGCAGGATCGGGCGTGTGCCTTCTACGGAACAAGCCACCACAGATCCCGATGCGTCCGCAGGCTTACCGCTCAACATATATTCCGAAGGATTCTCCACTTCTGCAAGCCCCTCCGCGCGCATCTCAAAGACTCCAATCTCATTCGTCGAGCCGAAGCGGTTCTTCACGCCGCGCAGAATGCGGTAACTCTCGTGCCGATCCCCTTCAAAATACAAGACGGTGTCCACCATGTGTTCAAGCACACGCGGTCCCGCCACAACACCTTCCTTGGTCACATGACCAACAATAAAGATAGAGATATCCATCCCCTTGGCGATCTGCATGAGGACAGACGTTGCCTCACGCACCTGCGACACGCTTCCCGGCGCAGATCCGACACTGTCGTTGTACATCGTCTGCACACTGTCGATCACAACAATCTGTGGCTTCTGCCGCTCGATCACCTCACGGATCAGATCCAGGTTCGTCTCGCATAGTAACTGCAGATTATCGGTGAATGTTCCGATGCGCTCCGCCCGGATCTTAATCTGCTGCAGAGACTCCTCACCTGATACATAGAGCACAGACTGTCCCTGCGCCGATAGATTCCTGCACACCTGAAGCAGAAGTGTCGACTTACCGATTCCTGGATCACCGCCCACGAGCACAAGCGAACCACGCACGATTCCTCCGCCGAGCACACGATCCAATTCTTTCATATTTGTACTGACGCGTTCCTCATTTGATGCCACAACAGAAGAGAGTGGAACAGGCTTCGCCTCAGAAGCTGGTTTTCTCTTCCCGGATCCGCTTAACGCTTTCCGGTCTACCAGTTCCTCAACGAAGGTATTCCACTCTTTACATCCCGGACACTGTCCCATCCATTTGGCGGACTCATATCCACAATTCTGGCAAAAAAACGCACTCGTTTTTGCTTTTGCCATATATTATCTCTTCTCCACCTTGATTGCTACTTTGTCTGCGCCCTCAAGTTCTACACTCATGCTCAGCTTGCCGCCCAGATTAGTCTTCATGGTTCCTGCGGATTTTCCGTCGATGGAGATCTCATACTCGGTCTCCTCCTCAAGTTCCAGTGTAATCTGTGCATCTTCCGGTCCCTCTACGGTAAACGCAACCGTATTCTCTGTCTGATTAAAATCGGTTACTGCTGTACCAGGAACAGACTCATATACAAAAAGTCCATTACGCTCTAACTTTGTAATCTCCTTGAATGTCTTAACCTTGTATTTGTCACCGTTAAAGTCGTAATTGTCCAGCTTTGCCTTTGCTCCTAATGTATAATCTCCAAAGCTGAGTGTACCATTGGCCTCGGTACGGATTAATTCACTGATTGCAGCCATTTTTCTCCTCCTGTATATGACTTGTAATGCATCCCCTTACGGAATCGATCACCTTTGCACACGCATATTTTAATGTCGCATGCACACTCTCTTAAGTCGTAAATTTGATACTCAAATTATAACACTCTTGCCAGTCTGATACAATCATTTTTCCGATTCCGCATCACAATTTTTCTTCTTTCTAGTGTCGCATTTTTTATTCTAACATCACATTTTCTTTGCATCCATTTATAGCATTCTTCATAGTTTCATTCTCGTCGCAATTGCCACAAAAATGAAATGCATACACAACAAATCTTTTATCCGTCATGTATGCACTCTTATTCATTATAAATTCAACGATCAGCGCTAGTCCTTCTCCACAATTAACTCTTTATGCTTCGTCGTCACAACCACGCGATCCCCGGCTTTCACTTTGCCCGCGATAATCTCCTCTGCAAGCCGATCCTCGATTTCATCCTGAATCTTGCGACGAAGCGGTCTTGCACCGTACTTTCTGTCGTATGCCTTCTCCACAATATATGCCTTGGCAGCGTCACGGATCACAAGTTCGATCTGCAGCTGCTCCCTGCAGCGTTTCTGCAATTCAGATGCCATCAGCGTTGCAATCTGCTTCATATCATCCTTGTTGAGTGCGCGGAATACGATCGTCTCATCGATTCGGTTTAAGAATTCCGGTTTGAAAAGGCGTTTCACTTCCTCCATCACGTTGTTCTTCATCCGCTCATGATCCTGCTTCTCATCCTCATGCACACCGAAACCAAGCTTCTTCGGCTCGATGATCGACTGCGCACCGGCGTTGCTGGTCATGATGATAATGGTGTTCTTGAAATCTACTTTACGTCCCTGCGAGTCGGTAATATGACCATCGTCAAGCACCTGAAGTAAGATATTGAACACATCCGGATGAGCCTTCTCGATTTCATCAAAAAGCACAACGGAAAACGGATTTCTGCGCACTTTCTCTGAGAGCTGTCCACCGTCCTCATGTCCGACATATCCTGGCGGTGATCCGATCATCTTGGAAACACTGTGCTTCTCCATATACTCCGACATATCCACACGGATCATCGCATCTTCGTTACCAAATACTGCCTCTGCAAGTGCCTTTGACACCTCCGTCTTACCGACACCGGTCGGTCCGAGGAATAAGAAGGAACCGATTGGACGCTTCGGATCCTTAAGACCCACACGGCCTCTGCGTACAGCCTTTGCCACAGCCGATACTGCCTCCTCCTGACCGATCACGCGCTTGTGCAGTGTCTCTTCCAGTTTCTGCAGACGTGCTGCTTCATTTTCTGTCAGCTTGCTGACCGGAATCTTCGTCCAGCCTGCAACCACTTCCGCAATCTCATTCTCGCCGACTACCGGCTTTCTTCTCTTATCCGCGCGCTGATTCTTCTTATTTAATTTCTCCCACTGAAGTTCTAAGTCTTCTCTGGCAGATTTTAATGTGCGTGCACGCTCGATATCTCCCTCGCGCAGCGCATCTTCTAAATCAAGCTCCGCCTGACGGATCTCCTGCTTTTTGAGAATTGCATCCTGTGGATCGCGCATGACACCGAGACGACTCTTGGCTGCTGCCTCATCCATGAGGTCGATTGCCTTATCCGGCAGGAAACGGTCATTGACGTAACGCGCAGACAGACGCACGGCTGCCTCCACGCCCTCATCCGTAATCTCTACATTATGATGCTTCTCGTACAAGCCACGAAGCCCCTTCAAGATCTCGATAGACTCTTCCTCGGTCGGTTCTCCCACCTGCACCGGCTGGAAACGGCGTTCAAGCGCTGCATCCTTCTCGATATATTTTCTGTACTCTTCAATCGTCGTGGCACCGATCACCTGCACTTCACCCCTTGCGAGCGCCGGTTTTAAAATATTGGACGCATCAAGCGAGCCTTCCGCACCACCGGCTCCGATGATCGTATGCAGTTCGTCGATAAAAAGCATGACATTACCGGCTGCTGCCACTTCGTTAATAACTTTCTTAATTCGCTCCTCGAATTCTCCACGGTACTTGGATTTTGCCACAAGACCGGACATATCAAGAGAAACCAGGCGTTTACCGGCAACAATGTCCGGAACGGTTCCATTGACCAGATTCTGTGCAATGCCTTCCACGATCGCCGTCTTGCCGACACCCGGCTCGCCGATCAGACACGGATTGTTCTTGCCTCTGCGACAGAGGATCTGAAGCACGCGCTCCGTCTCGTTCTTACGTCCGATTACAGGATCAAGCATTCCCGCACGCGCCAAAGCAGTCAAATCTCTCGAATACTGATCAAGTGTCGGTGTCAGTGAAGCACTGTTATCCGCTCTGCCTCTCTGGATTTCGTCGCGGTAACGCGCCGGATCTTCGCCCATTGCGCCTAAAATGTCGACGAACAGCTTCTGCGGGTTTGCTCCCATTGTATTCAGAAGACGGCATGCAGCACAGTCTCCCTCCTTGATCATAGAAAGAAGCAGATGCTCCGTTCCGATCTCATCGCAGTCAAAGCGCTCCGCAATCTCCTCTGCACGCTCAAGCACAGCCTGTGTGCGCGGTGTCTCTCCGTCACGATCCAATACCGCGATATCCTCGCCCGGAGCGACCAGTTCATTGATCAGCTCGAGTAATTTGTCCAATTCAATGTTGTTTGCGGCAAGTACCTCTGCCGCCACGCCGCTCCCCTCACGCAGAAGTCCTGCCAGAATATGTTCCGTACCAACATAATTGCACTGCATAGACTTCGACAGGCGGTTAGCGTAACTAATTGCTTTCTTTGCCTTATCTGTATATGGTCTCACTCTATATTGCCTCCTAAAATGCGATTACAGATCGAGGAATTCGATATCATCATCCTCGTCTTCATCGTTCTTCTTTTTACGGCCGAAGAAACCGTGTTTCTCTTTCTTTTCTTTTCTGGATTTCTTCGGCTCATCGTCATAATCGTCTTCGTCATCCTCAAAGCCGAACTCATCCTCATCCTCAAAGTCGTCCATCGATTCTCTTATTTTTTCCCGGTAGGACTTCTTCTTATGCTTATCCCTGCGCGGTCTCTCCTCCTCAATTTCTTCCTGTACCGCTGCGTCATCTTCTTCGCTGCTTATGGTCTCCTCGCTTTCCTCAGCGCTCTGCCCCTTGCCATCCGCACTCTCGTCCATCGTCTCTGCAACCGCCTGCGCAAGTACCGCCTCAAGATCTACGGTATTTGTTGTAACCTCTGAGGTTTCCGCCTCAGTTACTGCTGCTTCTGACACAATTGGATTTTCTGCACTTGTCGATTCTTCGTCTGTAATCTCCGATTCCGGCTCAACCTCAATGTTGGTCTGTCCCTCAGCTGTCTCGTCCGGTTCTGCGTCCTCCGCAGTCACTTCATCCCCGGTCAGAAACGCACTTCGGTCATAACGCTTGCTTGCGCCTACACGCTCATCTGACAGATCTAATTCATCCATGCGGTATCCTACATCATTCGATGCACTGTCTGTGTCTTCTTCCTCTTCGTCCTCTTCCTCGTAATCGTCATCATCCTCATAATCATCGCCGTCATGTCTTCTCTTGACGACAAGGATAACGATCACAATGAGAAGGATTGCCACGACAACAATGAAGGCGTAGAAAAGCAGACGGTTCTGGCTCTCCAGATCACTGACCTTTGTACTGTCCTCGATTGTCGGTTCTTCTGTCACCTGCGTATCTTCTACAACCGGTGCTTCTTTGTAGCGCATATAGGTGCGATCCTGCAGATCGTACTGATACAATCCGTACACACCATCCTGGTTGACTGCATAGATGAGACAATTTTCCTCATCCCCAGCTTTCACGAATGCATCTGCAACGCCTTTTCCTTCTATATTAATTGTCTCAGAAGTGTAACCTGCAGGTGCTGTCTCATTCATCTTCTCCGGTGTCGCAATAATATATCCATACTCGGACTTAAAGCAGATGAACGGTTTTGCCTCATACGGCGAAGCCTCGCTGATGCGGTACCACGCACCGTTCTCCTGATTCTCATCGACCAGATAGATGAGTCCGACATCGGAACCGATCGTATCATTTACCCAATAAGGATATGCTTTCTCCCAAAGCGTAATCTCACTTAATGCAAATTCTTCCGGAATCTGCGACTCGTCACCATCCTCGGACGGATACATCTTGACACCGCCGATGTCGTAACACTGCTCCTGCGGCTCATCGGTATTGTCCGGTTCCGGTTCATCCGTATTATCACCGGATTCTTTTCTCGTAACCGTGATGGTGTAAGTTGCGGTCACACCATTCTCTGCCTTCACGACAATCTGGATCTTGTTGGCACCGACCGATAGATTCTCGCCGCCTTTTACTGATTCCACCGTTGCGTTGGCGTTGCTCGTCTTCGCAGATACAACAACGGATGTCACATCGTTTGCGACCTCTGCGGTATAATTGGTTACATTATATTTGAACGCCGGAGAAAGCGATCCACTTGACAAGGTCAGAGATGCCAGCGAATTATCCGCCGATTTTGTCTTATTGTCATCCGAATTGTTATCGGATGTATCGGAGCCGTTACTGCTATCCGATTTATTGCTATTGTTCTCATTTGCCTCATTCTTGACACGCACCGAAGCACTTGCACCGCCAACGCTCACACGATCTCCATCCTGATTACCGGCAATCGGTGCCGATGCGGAAAAAGTCGCACTTCCCGCAGCCTTTGCCTTAAACTTCATCGTTCCGGTCGTCTTCGTATTGCTGCTTCCGTAGCTTCCGATCGTCATTGATACCGTACCGCCGTTCGCGCTGGCAGTATCCGAAGCGGAACTGAAAGAAAATGTTCCTGACGGATATGTCACATTAACAGTTGCCGACACGCCAGCCGGGACCGTGATTGATACCGTAACAGTGTCACCGATCTTCACGGAAGATGCACTGACGCCGACAGAAAGGCTGCTCGCCTGGGCGTTCGTATCCGGGATCATGATGCAGCCAAGCATCAGAATTATTGCAAAAAGCGAAGAAATGAATCGCAATCTGCGCTTTTTGCCAGCCTCATCCTTATGTTGTGTCATCTTTAACTCTTTCATAGCTTTATCCTTTTCCTTTTTATCATAAGCTGCGCTGCGTTACAGACATATAAGACCATTTACAGGCAGACATTACTGCCGGATTGTTGCAAGTCCTAGCGAATGGCGATTGATATAGATCATATCAAGTACATTGACACCATCTCCCGCACGGTTTGCATCCCCTGCCTCCAGATAAGCACCACTCAGCTTGGTAAGACCGAGCACGTGGCGGTTCACCTTGATCATATCAAGTACATTGATTTCACCATCTCCGTTCACGTCACCGTAGATAACGATCGTGTAAGAAGAAATCTTCTTACCGCTTCCATCATACAGCTGCACGACATCCGATGTTACAACTGCACCGCTTTTCTTCTTGCCGTCTGTACCGACGATTTTTAAAGTTGCGCCGGATGCGGTAACATTCTTAAGCACCGTCGAAGCCTTCGTCCCCGGCTGGATTCCGGTAATATATTTGCTTCCGACGGTATACGTTTTGGAGGTCGGCACCTTGCTTGCTTCCTCGCCCTCCTGCCGAACAACCGTCAATTTGTACGTCTTCGTCGATCCACTCTGTGACTTGCATTTCACAGAAACCGTATTACTTCCAACCTTCAGACTCACGGTTCCGGTTCCGGAAACCGTAGAGGTGGATGCAACCGCAGTCGCATTCACTTTGATAGACTCCACGCTGTTGTCTACGACAAGCGAATAGGAAGTCGTTGCACCGGTAAATCCCGGTGTCAGTGTCTGTCCGGTGACGGAAAGTGTCTTCAGATAATTGTTCGGATTACCCGTTGCCGTAAAAGCCGATGCCTGATCCGGCATCGAAGTGTAGACCGGAATCCGAAACACGAATGCCTGCTGCTTATCCGTATATCCCTGTCCAAGCTTCCTGCCTTCCGTGTAAGCAGCAGTCAGGTTGCTCATATACTGATGTCCGTACAGATTGCTCGCATTTACCACATTGAATTTCTGAAAATACAGCGTATCCTGTCCGACCGATATATAATTCTTTGCCAGAAGCTGCGCGCCTCCGTCCAATGATTTATAACGGGTATCCCACCCCTTGGACTTTGCGTATGCCAGTCCGTTCTTGATGACGGCTGCCGAGCCAACTCCGGATGCACCAAAATTGAAGTAATTATAATAACCCTCGTATCCGCTGTACGTTCCGGAAATCAGCGAACTCGTTCCGCCCGTTCCCTGTTCCTGTCGCACACGCGACGCCAGGTGATAGGGGCTGATCTTGCGTGTTTCACCAATCTTCATAAATGCATCGGCATAATTTAATGTTGTGCCGTCCGCATCCTCGATTTCCTTTGCCATAAAGGTTCCCGCAAGGATTGCCGATACGCCCGCCCTGGTCTGTGACTTACTGTAGCTTAAACTTTCAAACTGAAAGATGTCGGTATCATTTAAGAAATTGCGCGGATCCATATAATACGCGATATAGGTTGAACTCGCTGCCACCCACGAGGATCCGTCGTAGATTGTCCACGTATTGGTCGTCCAGTCGTATGCCCCGGAGGCTGTCGACTTGGTGGAATCGTTGCCACTTTTCGGGACAAGATTGACACCATTCTTGCTCTCATTCTTGATGACATCATCCCAATTCAGTCCGGTGCTTACTGCCTCGAACTGCCAGTTGGGGTACTTCTTATGTAATGCACTCAGACTGTCCAGATAACTGGTCGGGAATCCCGCCGCCTTCATCTGCGACTCGAACTGTGTGTCCTTCGTATCTGCCACCGCATGAATGCAAGGGACTGCAGCCACACTTGTAATCAAAAGCGCCAGACTGACGATCACGCTCTTCATGCGCCTTCTTTTTCTCTTTATTTTCATGTATTGTTTATCTCCTCAGGGAACGATTGTCTCTGTTGTATTTTAATATGATACACGAATTGCTCCGTTGCTTCGCAACTCCCGCAATTCTACACCCATTCGGATTCCGCTGATTTTCTTCAGAAAATCGCTCCATCCTCATGTGTGTGCAGGTCAATCCAGATCATAACGCTTATCCTGCAAGCAGGATAAGCGTTATGATCTGTTGACCTTTTGTATCATTATATAAAACTTTGTTTTATGCGTCAAATTCTTCTATATTGCTCTCTTTCACGATATAATGCGGTCTCCGTTTGACCTCCATGTAAGTCTTTGCGATATACTGTCCCATGATACCCATGCAGAAAAGCTGGATTCCACCGATAAACGTGATGATACACACAAGTGACGGCCATCCGGCAACCGGATCACCAAACACTAACGCACGGATTACTTCTATAATAATGGCGACAAAGGAAAGTCCCGTAAGAAGCAGTCCCAGATACGAAGAAATCCGAAGCGGTGTATCCGAGAAATTGACAATTCCGTCAAACGAGTAGCGCACCAGTTTCCAGAAGCTCCACTTCGTCTCTCCCGCTGCACGTTCCACATTCTCAAACTCCAGCCACCTGGTCTCGTAGCCGACCCACGCAAAGATTCCTTTGGAAAAGCGGTTATACTCACTGACCGAAAGGATCGAATCCACCATCGCTCTGCTCATCAGCCGGTAATCACGCGCTCCATCCGCAATCTCAATATGTGTCAGCTTTCGCATCACTTTATAAAAGCATTTCGCAAAGAAGGATCGGATCGGTGGCTCCCCCTTGCGGTTCACACGTCTGGTCGCCACATTGTCGCATTCCCCCGACTCGATCATCTGGATCATCTGTGGAAGAAGTGCCGGCGGATCCTGCAGATCCGCATCCATGAGCGCCACATAATCACCGCTTGCGCTTTTCAGTCCTGCATACATCGCCGCTTCCTTGCCGAAATTGCGGGAGAAAGAGACGTAACGCACACGCGCATCCTGCTCCGCCAGCTTCTTTATTTCATCCAATGTTGCATCCTTCGATCCATCATTGACAAACAGATATTCAAATTCATGCTCCGGAATCGTCTCCGTCACACGCTTCAATTCCCTGTAGAGGATGTCCAATGTTTCCTGTTCATTGTACATCGGCACCACGATACTTATTTTGCTCATTTTCTTCTCCTCGCCTGCATTCCGCTTCTAAACTTCGCCTGTATTCTCTTCCACTGATTCTCTCACTCTTTCAACTCGTCTTCTACACCGAACCAACAGCATACTCCATGCAAATAGAGCAATCGCTCCACCGCTGATTGCAGCACCCACTTTCAGCCCCGGTGTTGTGTAATGCAGCCGGATCGTATGCGCGCCTTCAGTAAGATGAACACCGATCAGCGCATCTGCAAGTGGCGTAATCTCTGTCTCTTTACCGTCTACATACAGAGTCCATCCAGCATCCGCCGGTATCGACAATACCAGTCTTCCCGCTTCCTTAACATCAACGGTACCCTCCACCGAGCGATCCGTCATGGAAGTCAGTTCCATCGTCTGACGGTTCAATGTATGATAACACTGCTCCACCACATCCGTGTTCAGCTTATACACGCTGAAATAAATCGTTTCCATATTTGTATTGGAGATGTGGATTCGATCCCCCGCCTTGCATTTTCCAAGTCCCAGCAGGTAACGATGCGTCGTCTTGGAATAATTCATATTCCATCCATCATTCCGGTTGACATTCAGACTGTCCGAATTGCATGTTGTGTAATCTGCATAGTAATAACCATCCTCCGGGATGTCGATCGAGGTATCTCCCTCCACTGCTTCTGTCTTACAGTCTACTGTACTGATCATGTTCTCCTCGCATCCAAGTGCAGTTGCCAGGGCATTCAGCGAACCGGTTCTGCCCGCAGACGAATCCGTCCACGCCTGAATTGCATCCTCATCCATCATGAACCCGAGTGGCAGACAATAATTGTTGCGGTACAGATAATTTCCGTTCTCGCTTCCAACGTAAGTCTTAAACATATCCGCTTCCATCGGATTGTCGGAGAGCATGTAGCGCACAGAAAACATTGCGGTGGAAAGCGGTGTCGCCCCATTGTAACAATAGAAATTCTTGCCGCCCTCCATATATAACTTCTGAAACAGATGGCTGACATCCAGATTCATCAGCGAAGAGAAAATCGTCGCCGACGGATAGCCGTACAATGCATCGTCATTCTTCGTCTTTCTTCCGGTATCTTCCACACGGTAAAAGGCGTCACCGCCCATCTTCTCGTTATCTTCCTTTGCCATATCAAGAAGCTTTGGATAGAAGTCCTGCTTATCCGTATAAGCCACGCGGCTCGTTGTGCCAAGTCCGGTGATTGCCATATTGACCGCAAGTTCCGCGATTGCAATCCATACGGCAAACTGCGCAAGCATCATCCTTGTCTGCTTTCGCGTCAGTTTGATCAGAATCAGGCAGATGCCATACACACTGACGAAAAGTGCGGTAATCAGAAGCGCCATCACATCGGTGACTTCCTCATCCCCCACCAGACCGCTCAAAAGAAGCAGACTCATCGCTCCGACTGTGGACAGCACGATGTGCCAAAGCTTCGTCCCTTTAAACTTGCGAACAGTCGCAAATCCCATCACGAGAATCATAAAAATATACAAAAAAGACTGTCTTCCCGGCAGCGCCTGCGGAAAATGCATGCCATGCCAGATGTAATCCAGCTGCTTGTTCGCAAAACTTACCAGGAAAAAGCCAAGCATTAGAAGACGTGGCAGCTTTTCTTTCATCTTAATTCTTCGATTTAACACATAAAGCCAGACGAGAAGCAGACTGAATGCGCCCGCATACAGATTCGGCCAGTGATCGTTGCCTGTATATGCAGCTGCAGTCGCAGCGCCTCTGCCAAGTTCCGCAATAATATTAAAGTAGAATTCGATCTGTGTCGGGAATCCGCCCTCCGCTGATCCTGACGCCCCCAGTACCGCAATCTCCGGGAGGAGCAGGATTGCCGAGCTTGCCCCCGCAAGAAGCGAATACCATGCGAATCGCAGGATTGCCGCAAATCTATGGCCTTTTGCCTGGAAGAAATACAGACCGAAGGCAAACACCAAAAAGATGCAGATCATGATTGAAATATAATAATTAGCATAGATACAAAGCGCCAGCGTCACATAGTAGAGTAACGCCTTCTGCTCCTTCACCAGTTTTTCGAGTCCAACCATAATGAGTGGGAACAGTGCAATACAGTCCATCCACATGATATCCCAGCTGTACGCTGCAACGAAACCGGACAACGCATAACCAGTCGAGAAAACGAGCGCCGGAATCATCTGATTCTTATGCATCCTGCCGTCCTTGCCAACCATTCCAAAATGGTACTTCAGAAACCAAAAGAAACTCAGCCCGCTCGCCGCAACCTTCACAAGGATCAGAAGCGTCATGAATTCAATGACAAAACGCTTCGGGCAAAGCACAATCAGTAAATTGAGCGGGCTCGCCAGATAGTACGCATACAGCGATACGAAATCCGATCCAAGTCCCAGATTCCAGGAATACTGCAAACTTCCGCCGGTTCTGAGTTTGTTTAAAAACTCTGTAAAAAACGGACAATACTGATGATACATGTCAATGTGCAGAATACAGTTGTCCCCAAACGGATAGACCCCATTGCCAATACAGATGATCACGCAGATCACAAACGGTATGAAGAATGCCATCACATAGGGATAGGCTTTCTTTTTTGTCAGTTGATCAATTTTCTGACCGACTTTATGAAACATATTACACTCCTAAAGTTAGCACATAATACAATATTCACATTGAAGGAAGATTGAATCGCGTCTTAACAGGTCTGTTATTTTTCAAACAAATTATAGTATTGTAATTTCTTGTATGTCGCAAACAGATCCTCATCTGCCTTTGTCCCATCCGTGCGTCCTGCCGCAGAAACAACAGGATAAGAATTCTTTAACTCCAGCAGGAAATTCTGATACGCATCCGTTGGAACACCTGCCGCTTTCAAAACCTGTGCTGACAGATAGTTCAGGCTCGTATCCTGTCCCGTTGCACTTCCAATATCGTAATTTGCCCACACAAGATAAGGCACCAGATAACGCTGACGGAGTTGTTCGTCAGACATGCTTTCGCCGGGGAGAAGCATTGATTTCTGAATCTGTGCCGCAACGGTATCGCTCGGCTGGTGATCCCCGAAGAACACAATGATCGTCTTCTCATCCGCTTTCTCGAAATAATTGACCAGCTTCTCCAGTGACTGATCCGTCAGTTTGATCAGCGACAGATATTGGTCGAGCACCTCGCTGTTGTAATTGGTCGCGTGAATGCTTTCCTCCAGATTCGCATATTGATCTGTGTAGCCACCGTGGTTCTGCATCGTCACATTGAAGATGAACGCCGGCTTACCCTCTTCCTTATTCTCATAAGTATCTATAATATGCTGCATGTCCGCATCGTCGCTGACATATTTGCGCACATAGGTCTTGTTTGCATAATCGTCAATGAAATCCAGATGTTCAAATCCCAGCAGTGGATAAACCTTCTCGCGGTTCCAGCCCGATGCATAATACGGATGCTGCGCGTAAGTCTCGTATCCAAGGCTCGCCAGATAGCTTGCAAGCGACGGCGTATTTCTTGTAATATACTGCTGGTATGGGATACTTCCCCCCGGCAGAAACGACATCGTATTGCCGGTCAGAAACTCAAACTCGGAATTCGCTGTATTACCGCCGCACACAGATACCTGCGCATATCCGGTGATTGCATTGTCCACTCCCTTCTGCATCTTATGCATAAAAGGCATATAATCTTCGTTCGTCTCAAGGTCTCCGACAACTGCAAGATCTGAGAACGCCTCATCCATGATCACAATGATATTCGGGAGCTGATCATCCTCTTTGCCTTGTCCGGAATCATTCGCTTTGCTTCCGTTTGCATCATCACTCTGTCCCATATTATTCTTATTACTTTTATCCGATACCGTTTCCTCTCCATCCGGAAATACGTTCGATGTATCCCCATACTGCTTAAGTGTTGCTTCTGCTTCGTCAGCACTGTAACCTTCCGGTTTGTCAACCGCAACATAAGCAAGATCCATCGCAAATGTTACCGCCATACCGTTAACCTTCGTCATGTACGCCGGTGTAAATAAGAACGGATACAGATAATGTTTCGTCTGGAACGTCTCCTGTTGCAAAGTATTGACAAAAAGACACAACGCTAAACCACATAATACCGCGGAGCCAAGCCGGATCGGCAGCTTGATGCGTGGCGCTTTGCGAAAAATGCGCACCGCAATCATCAGCAGCAAAAATAAAACTGTAACAACGATCATTCTCGTTGCCGGAGTAAAATCATAATTGCCAGCGACACTCGCCGCCGTCTTCACGGAAAGCAGATCCCATGGAACAAACGGTGTCGATCGGAATGCCATCACATAATGATTCGTAATGCCAAACACGAGTGCAATGATAAGTTCTATGCGCAGTGCAGCAGCCATTCTGCCGATCAGCAGATACAGCGTCCACGCGATCAGTTCGAAGATCAGGATATTAAATAGCTGCGCTTCCTGTCTTACCTCCGCCAAAGCGTTATGTTCAAATGCCTCCATCAGATAAAAACCGATGATTGGAACGAGTGCAAAGCCAATCATATAACGAATTCTCTGTTTCATCTCTATATCAACCTCAATCTTCCTTCATAATATATCATCTGCCACTACTGCTTTACCTGTTTCATCAGCTTTTCCTCCTGGAGGGACATTGTATCTCATCAATTAGAAATTATTTCCAAGCAAAAAAGAACAGAAATATGGCATCATCTCATAGAATTCTACCACACCTCTGTTCCTTTTTGAATGGATTTCACACTTTTTTCAGATTCGTTGCTTCCATCTGGGAATTGATCCATTCCACTTTCTCTCCTGTTGTATCCGAATTAATAGTTCGATAATACAAGGCGTTCCTTATAGACACGATCCATGCGATCGATCACGCGTCTTGCCTGTCCGTATCTGCGTGGGTTGATCGTAATAACCCAGACCTTGTCTGCTCCCTTGTACTCTTCCCTCTTGAAGAATGGAACCCGCTTGCTGTTCTTCGTAAACGGAATGTGTTCCTCAAGAAGCGCCTCCGCCGTCTGCCGGCTCACCCGGTCATTCGTTGTCCGGCATAATTCCACATCATTATCCTTGTAGTTTCCCAACTTCATTGTCACGTCCTGTTCTCCTCCTGTTCGTTGCCTGTTATTTCACCTTCACCTGAATCTGCTTACCGAGTCCTCCCGCTACTTTCACCAGAAAATCAAGACTCGGATTATACCGTCCGCTCTCCAGGCGCGATATATTCGACTTCTTCGTTCCAACCAGTTCCGCCAATGACTCCTGTGTCATCCCCTGCGACTTCCGCACATCCCGAAGCTGCTTCGCGACATCCCGGCTGGCATCACTTCGCTTCGTCATACCTCTGATCGTATTCCCCCTTTTTATCATTCAATCGAAATCCATCCAACGATGCTTCTTGCTTTCCGCAATCTCACCATTCCGTATGCATTCCATATGCAAGTTCTGTTGGATTAACCACGTTTTTCTCATCTTGTCACTTTAATTATGTTATCATATATGATAACTTTCGTCAACAATGTAACGATATCCGCTTTTGATTTTTCGTGCTGATTTTCTTCATTAATTGTCCCAAAAAACTCTCAAATGTGAAAGTTCTTCTTGCAATCCTCATTCTGCTGTGTTAGTATAATATTTGTTCGTGCCGGCGTGTCGGAATGGCAGACGATGCAGACTCAAAATCTGTTGTGGGTAACCACGTGCGGGTTCAAGTCCCGCTGCCGGCATTCGCGATTTTGCTGAGGTCAGCAAAATCAAAAGAATCCCAGAAGTTTATCAACTTCTGGGATTTTCTTTTACTTTTTTATCCAATTCCACGATGCAGTAAGCTTGGATACACCACAAAGCATACTGTTCCCACCGCAAGCGAAGCAAACATGCAGAATACTGCGCCAAGTGCCAGCCCCTGCAATGCTGCGCCGATTGCAAATGCAATCACGATCACAAGGATGATGAAGAAACGGATCATCATCTGCAGCATCGATTTTACCACATCCATCGCATTCGACGGCAGGATTGCCTGCATCAGAAGTCCGAAGCATGAGAACATGAAATCCATTGCCACAAGTGTTACTAACCAAAGGAGCGCCATAAACAGGTTTCCGCGAAGGATCACGGTTGCTATCACAATTCCCGGAAGCAGATCCAGCACACAGTCCACACTTCCGGCAAGGATTGCATACAGCACCTTCTTGTACGGATCCTCCGGAACGAGAAAAAGCCAGTTGTGTGAAGACTCAATTTCAATCGGATTCCCAAAGTTGCGGAAAAATAAGGTCAGAGCCATAATCAGCCCGATCACGGAAATCTCACGGATATCCGTCTTATAGACCATAAATGCAGATCCGAGTCCACCAATTGCAAGATACACAAGCAACGTATTTGTCACAAAACCAAACTTTGCGAAGCGCTTTCGGTTCATAATCGACTTGTGAAGAAATACCGATGCGCCCCAGCCTTTCAGTTCATATGTCCCCTTTGCCTTTCGCTCCAGCTTCTTCGCACGTCTTGCAGACTGTTTCTTGTCTTTGTTGACATTGCGCCCTTCCATTGTGGCTCTTGTCATATCGTCACGCTTCTGAGCTCCGGCAAGTGCATCCTCATAAAAATCCGCTTTCATATGCCAGATTCCCCAGACAAGTACGATCAGGAATATGAGATTGAGTGCCATATAAAACAATGATCTGATCACATCTCCGCCGATCGCATTCATAACCATCGCCTTGTACCAGCCGAACACCGGAATGTAATTCGACCAATCCGCTCCATATGTGAGGCGAAGCGTCGCCATATAGTCATTGCCGGTTGCCATATACACGGAACCGGTTGCAACTACAACGCAGATCGCAACGGCAAACACAAATGGAACAACGTATTGCTTTAAGCGCTCATGGGTCGAAGTCAGTGTATACGTGAATACAGACATCAGTCTCGACATAAAAAGCAACATGCCCCACGCGAGAAAGATCGCGAATATCGCGAAGTTATCAATTCCAAGCAAAAGCTTCAGGCTCGGCACCTGAAATACCATATAAAATGTGACAAACAAAAGCGCCAGCATCTGAAACGAAAGCCGGAACATGAGAACCGTCTGTGCCTTAATAGGAGCAGCAAACAGCAGATTGGCGTCTGCCATAAGAAAGATATCGCTTCCTTTCTTCGAGCCTCCGTAGATGCCGAAAAGCACAACCACTAGAAGTAATATCATCGTGGCTGCCGGTATGCTTTCTTTGATCTCGGCAGCGTATTTTTCCATAAAACCATCTTCTAAATCGACGGAATCCGCTTCAGCATCTCCGTGGTCATCCGTAGCAATTTCCGTCTGTGCCTGGTCTTCAATCAACGAACCGATGAAACCGACACTTCCTCCGATCACACCACCGATCAGCATACTGCATAATATGACCACAACCACTTTACTCTTGAAAATCTTCTTTATCGTATTGATAAATGTATGCAGTGCATAATATCCCCAAAGTCTCATTCGGCACCACCTTCCGTAATCTCAAAGAAGATATCCTCCAGGCTCTTGTCACCCTGAGCAATCTGATCTCGCTCCACAACTGCTGCTACACGTCCCTTCATCATAATGTAGGTCGTATCCCACAGTTCCTCAATCGAGTCGATCATATGGGTGCTGACAAGAATGGATGCACCCTGCTGCTTCAACTCCAAAAGCATCGATTTCAGTTCTTTGATTGCATGCGGATCCAGACCGATCATCGGCTCATCGAAGAGGATCAGCTTCGGTTTTGGAAGCAGACCACAACAGATACTGAGTTTCTGCTGCATTCCCTTTGACAATTCATCACCGAATTTCTTTTTCTTATCATCCAGTTCAAAGCGACGCAACAACTCTTCTTTATATTCCTTATAATTGTCGAGTTTATACGCGCGGGCAACAAATTCCATATGTTCATCTACCGTAAGGTTTGGGTACAGTGACGGAATCTCAGGAATATAACCCATAATACGTTTTGCCTCGATTGACTTGTTGAGAAGTCCATCGACCGTAACACTTCCCTGATATTTGAGAAAACCGATAATACTTTTGATAATTGTGGACTTTCCGGCACCATTCGGTCCGAGAAGTACTGCAATCTGTCCATCGGCAATCTGAAGCGAGATATTTTCGTTCGCGATCACTTTGCCGTATTTCTTCGTAACATTGTTTACACTTAACATAACATCCTCCCTGATTAAGAAATTCATTCCCTTCTTATCGATGTATTAACACGACAAGACAATTTTCTTTCATCACATTCAACATGTTTCCAATTTCGTCTCTACCATACCATACCTGCCTTTCGCAAACAATGTTCCATTCTTAACGTTGTCTTAAATTTGAAAAAAGGCACCACCCGAAGGTGACGCCTTAATAAACATTCACGTATTTAATTTCTATAACCCCTATGCCAAAACTAGCGTGTGATCTTTAGATCATCAAAACAATCAAACGTAGCAAAGTAATCTTCCGGTGTCTCGGCACGGCGGATCATCTTCACGCTGCCGTCTTCCTTCAATAATAACTCAGCGGAACGGAGGCGTCCGTTGTAATTGTATCCCATAGAGAATCCGTGTGCTCCGGTATCATGGATTACAAGGTAATCGCCCATATCAATCTTCGGCAGATTACGGTCAACAGCGAATTTATCACAGTTCTCACAGAGGCTTCCTGTCACATCATATACATGATCGCATGGCGCATTCTCCTTACCAAGGACCGTAATATGATGATAAGCACCGTAAATGGCCGGACGCATCAGGTTTGCTGCACACGCATCTACACCGATGTATTCCTTATAGATATGCTTCTCATGGATTGCCTTCGTAACGAGACAGCCATAAGGTCCGAGCATGAATCTTCCCATCTCGGAATAGATGGCAACATCGCCCATTCCTGCCGGAACAAGCACTTCATCGTATGCTTTATGAACGCCCTCACCGATCACACGGATATCGTTCGGCTCCTTATCCGGTGTGTAAGGAATTCCGACACCGCCGGAGAGATTAACGAAACAGATATCGCATCCGGTCTTGTCGCGCAACTCAACAACGAGCTCAAACAGCTGTCTTGCGAGCTTCGGATAATACTCGTTGGTTACCGTATTGCTTGCAAGGAAAGCGTGGATTCCGAAATGTTTCGCACCTTTGCTTTTAAGAATCTTATATGCTTCAATGATCTGATCCTTGGTCATTCCGTACTTGGAATCTCCAGGGTTGTCCATGATTCCGTTACTCAGTTCAAACACTCCGCCCGGATTGTAGCGACAGCTGATAGTCTCCGGAATATGGCCGATCGTCTGCTCTAAGAAATCAATATGTGTAAAATCATCCAGATTTATGATTGCGCCAAGTTCATCTGCATAGGCAAACTCTTCCGCCGGTGTATCGTTGGATGAGAACATGATGTGTTTTCCGTCAAAGCCACAGGACTTTGCAAGCATCAGTTCTGTGTAGGAAGAACAGTCACATCCCATATCGTAATCCTGTAAAATCTTAAGGATATATGGGTTTGGTGTTGCTTTCACCGCAAAATACTCGCGGAAATTCGGATTCCATGCAAATGCTTCCTTGACTGCCTTGGCATTCTCACGGATTCCTTTCTCGTCATATAAATGAAATGGTGTCGGGTATGTCTTTACGATTTCTTCCACCTGACTCTTAGTTACAAATGGTTTCTTTTCCATGATTCTATTCTCCTTAATTCCAGAATCGAGATTCCGGAGATATAACTTTACTATTGCATCACCCTAACGTGATTCGCTTTGAAATCTATGCTACAACAACTACATTACAAATTCAAGCAATTTTCGTGCTTTTACTTTAACTTTCTCATTTGATGTGCTATCATACAGACATGAGTGTAACGATTTTACCATATATTGACGAAGTGAATAAAACGGGTTCGACAATTACCGAATCTACATCGACAGAAGCACGGACCGATGCGGTCTACGACAGTTTCCGCGAGGTATTAGCCTCCGCAGAACGCGCCCAGCAGGCGATGGCTGTGGATGCGATTCTCGCCGCGCAGAGTTCCGGCAGCATTTCACCCGAGACGGTTCAAAAGCTGCTTGGGTTCAATCCTGCTCCGAATATTCCGGTCGCTGATTCGCAGAATGTAAGCACAGGAAATACCGCAGCTGTTACATCTGGCTCGCAGACAAACGCTACGTCATCCGGCAATACCTCATCGTCCTCATCCACAAGTCTGGATGCTTACTTTGAGGAAGCTTCGGAAAAATACAACGTCGATGTCAAGCTTCTGAAGGCGATTGCCCACGCAGAATCCAATTTCAACCCGAATGCAACCAGTTCTTCCGGCGCGATGGGTGTCATGCAGCTGATGCCGTCAACGGCCAAGAGTCTTGGCATCACAGATGCCTATAATGCATATGATAACATTATGGGAGGAGCCAAAGTCATTTCCCAGCATCTTGCCAATTACAACGGAGATGTTTCTCTCGCGCTCGCCGCATATAATGCCGGCAGCGGTAATGTGGCAAAATATGGCGGTGTACCGCCTTTTACCGAAACCCAGAATTATATTAAGAAAGTTCTTGCATATTACGAAGGCGCCTAGGATAACTCCTAAGCGCCTTTGCTTATCATGTCACCATGCGTAAACATGATGGTCTACGCCAGCATCCGCCGGCTTCATTGATTCTCTAAGAATGAATTTATAATTTCAGTCCTGCTAACAAGGAACCGAGGCTTGTCGATGCACTCTCATTGGAGATATACTCTTCTGCCTGTGCCTCATCTTCCGTCTGCACGTCGTCATCCGGAATAATCTCCTCAAGTGCTTTCATGCTAAGGCTGACCTTACCATCGTTGGTATTCAGGATTTTTGCCTTCACCTTCTGACCTTCCTTTAAAACCTCATGCACCGAACCGATACGTTTCTGACTGATCTGTGAGATATGAACCAGTCCGCTGATTCCGTTGCCGAGGCTGACAAAAGCACCATACGGCATGATCGACTCGACCGTTCCTTCTACAACAGAACCAGGAACAAGCATCGCGATACGATGGTTTCTCTCTTCCTCCTGCTGCTTTCTTGCAACAACTTTGCCGGAGAGAACCAAACGATTCTTCTCTTTGTCAACGGTAATTACCTGCACGGTCACATCCTTACCGATCCACCTGTCCGTATCTTCCACATAATCAGTCGATAACTGGGAGGCCGGAATAAATGCACGGATTCCTTCCAGGAATGCTACCACACCGCTTGGAACGCTCTCCTTGATCCGGACGGTTACCTGCGTCTCATTCTCAAGCATCTCCTGCAGCTTGTCCCATGCCAGCACATCGTTTGCTTCCTTCTTGGACAATTCGATATTGCCGTTGCCATCATCAACCTTGATAACCGTTGCTTCAATGACATCGCCGAGCTGCAGCTGCTCCTTCGGATTGAAATCCGGATCATTACTCAGATTCTCGACCTTGATGATTCCCTGTGTGTAATAATTCAGATCTAAAGTTACTTCTTCTTCGGATACCGCAATCACACTTCCGCTCACGATATCTCCTTCATTGATCGTACGGAAGGAGCGCTCAAGTTCCTTCTCGTAATCCTTCATGGATTCTGTTGTGTTATCTGCCATAATTTCCTACCCTTTCCGCTCTGGTTTGCTTTTGCAACGCTACACTCACTATACCACGCTTTTTACTTTTTCTCAATTTTCTGTGTGTAAAAATGAACATTTTTCTCAATTTTCTTAAATAAATTCTGATTTACGCCGATACATATATTGCAAACGAAATTGGCCATAACGTTAGCACAAATAAAAAAGATAGCCAGGGACGGTTTCACGAAAGAAAGGAAGTTTTCGCGAATCCGTTTTTTTATTTCCTTTATGAAAGGATGCATTTAAGAAATAATCGGCGGAGTTTAGGAGGATGGATTATTGATTATTCAATCAGATCAGGTTCGTATGGACTCCCGCAGAAGTTACCGCTCCACGCAGGCAGACTATGTGAACGTCACGCGCTGGAGCGCATCCGGGGCAACGGTTTTTAATTTAAAAGCCGCGCAGGTTCGGCAGGAAGAAATCAGGCAGGGACAGTTTTCACAGACGGAAAATGAGCAGGAAGAAATCACAGAAAAAGATAACGAACAGGGTTCAAAAAAGGAATCTTTGGAAGATCTGATGTCACGGCTGCAATCAGCGGGAGGTGTGAAACGCACCAGTTTACAGGAAAGTGTGAATGCACTTCACAAGATTCGTGAACAGGCGATCGACTATCTGCTCTATATTTTGTTTGGGCGTAAATACAGTGACTATACGAATACTTTTACACAGGATGGAACGGAAGATTCAGACACAACACTCGGTAGTACAGGTTCTAACACCAGCCTTGCATCGACAGAATTTGGCGAGGGCGGACAAAGCTATACGTTTTTCTATTATTCTGAACAGGAAACAACCTGCTTTGATGCCAAAGGTGTGGTCAAGACCGCAGATGGACGTGAGATTCCGTTTAACATGAATGTAGAAATGTCACGCGAATTCACACAGATGGCAGAAAACTACATTGATTTCGGAAAGCCGCGCTTATGTGATCCGCTTGTCATCAACTTAAACGGAAATGTTGCGGATGTATCGGATCAGAAATTTATGTTTGATCTGGATGCAGACGGAAACGAAGAGGAGATTTCAATGCTAGAGTCCGGTAGCGGATATCTTGCGCTCGATAAAAACGGAGATGGAATCATTAATGATGGTTCTGAACTATTCGGAACTTCGAACGGAAATGGTTTCGCGGATCTCGCACAGTACGACAAAGACGGTAACGGCTGGATTGATGAGGCAGATGAGATTTTTGACAAACTGCGTATCTGGGTAAAAGATGCCGATGGCAATGATAATCTGATGAGTTTGTCCGAAGCTGGCGTCGGTGCCATCTATTTGGGATCACGCGATACGGATTTTTCTCTCAACAATTTAAGCGATAATCACACCAATGGTGTTATTCGCAAAACCGGTATGTTCCTCTATGAGAATGGACAGGCCGGCATCATGCAACAATTGGACTTAGCAACGTAATCACTTGCTATGCCTTTTCCTTTTATTCTAAATAAACAAAATATACACACAAGTGCTTGATAATTAATAAGGCGCTGCCAGAATCATACGGCAGCGCCTTATTGCAATAAAAAAGAGCTGATGACGGGAATTGAACCCGTGACCCCTTCCTTACCAAGGAAGTGCTCTACCTCTGAGCCACATCAGCACTTGTTGATTTTGTCAACTATTGCATATTACTATAAGATACAAAACTTGTCAAGATGATTCTTTTAAAAAACATAAGAAATAGCCGTCCTGCTCTCTGGTAAGTTTAGGAACGGCTATCTCTTGATAACTAAGTATTAAGTTCTCTTCTACACTTCCAATATATACCGTTCAAACGCATTGATCACCTGCGTCTCCCCGATCTCATCCACGCGCGGAAACTGTCTTCCGTAATTCATATGAACATGTCCGTGCACAAAATACTTCGGATGATACGTTTCAATCAGGTGATTAAACGAATCAAATCCACGATGACACTGATCCTCGCCGTCATGAAATCCATACGCGGGCGAATGCGTCACAAGAATGTCAAACCCATGATTTCTTTTAATCTTAAAACGCATCTTGGATATCCGGCGTGCCATCTGCACTTCGGTATACTGGTTGTCCCCTGTTTTGTAACGGTAGGAACCGCCAAGTCCCAGAATGCGAACCCCATTATGAATATAGATCCGATTCTCAATACAGATGCATCCTTCCGGCGGTCTCCTCTTGTACTTGTCATCGTGATTTCCGTGCACATATAGCAGCGGCACCGGAACCATCGTTGCAAGAAACGACAGGTATTCCGGCTTCAGATCGCCACAGGAAATGATCAGATCAATTCCCTCAAACTGTTCTTTTCGAAAGTAATCCCAGTATATTTTGCACTCTTCATCTGCCAAAAATAGTATTTTCATGCTACTTCGTTTCCTCTACACCCTTTAATTGTACAACGGTTTGTGCTGCATCGATCAGCGTATCCATCGTCGGGATACTTCCCTTTACGTTTGCAACCAGCCAATCCATTTCCATAATCGCTTCCGGTTTCATCGCCACATTACTCTTATTGCGAAGCTCACCGTCCTGCGAATAAATTTCCCCATAAAACGGAACCATATCGCCTTTTTTAATATCATGCTTCAGATGGTCCGCAAGTCTTCTGACGCCTGCAGGTACATTGTTTGAGCAGATCATGTCAATGACGCCTGCCGACATGCCCCACCAGTAATTGAGCGCACGATCCTCGGAATTGCCCTCTGTCTGATAAGATCCCGCTAAGATACTCTGGATCATCTTCTCGTAGAAAATGCCCCAGTTCCAAAGCGGCATCGCAAGATTAAGCGTCCGTCCTTCTTCAATACGGTACAGACCAAACTGTCTTTTGGTATCACTCGGTGTGATCATGTCCTGATCCGAAACAACCGATATATCATTCTCAGTCAGAAAATGTTCCCTGTCGTAATCCTTCTTCGTCGACCACTCCAGATAGATCTGTGCACGCGGATTCGTAAACGACGCTCCAAGCGCAAAAGCGTTAATGTTTGCAATCATTCCATAGATCGGATAATCGGCAATATACGCTATCTTGTTGTTGTCCGCAAGCGCACCTGCGATTACACCCGCAATAAATTTCGCCTCATACATACGTGCATAATAAGTACGGATATACTTATGCGACGTGTTGAGTGTGCAGTTCAAAATCTTTACATCCGGATGATCCACCGCAATCTTAAGACTCGGCTTCATCATCTGCGGTGCCACCTCAAAGACAATGTCTGCACCGTTCCTGATCACTTCGCTTAAGACATCCTCAACGTTTTCTTCATGAACACCGCTCACGCAGCAGATGGTCTTCATCTGATCCGGGAAGGTCTCCTCGAGATAATTACGACCAAGCTCATGCGCATAGATCCAGTCGGACTCCTCCGGAGACTTCGGATAGAGGAATGCCACAGTAAACTTGCGGTTCGAAGTCGGAAGCAGATAACTTAACAGACTCTTCTTCTCCTGTACGGATGTCGGATCCATGACCAGACCGACCGTATGCTTATGTGTCAGCACGACAAACTCATTCCAGCATTTTACAACATTCGTGTTCATCTCCGCATCCGACATTGCAAGCGATTCCTTATATCCGTATACGTTGATGAATGCGGTCAAAGCATCTCCAACCGTGATCGGCAGCTTGCTTCCGCCCCTGAATTCATATGCCCTGGTAAAATGCAAAAGCAGACTGTTAAATTCGCTGCGCACCTCCGGATCCCAGCGGGTTGTACAGCCGGTCAGTTCCAGCAGCTGCTCCGCCATACCCGGTTTTGAAAATTCAATATTGAAAAGACCTGTGATCTCATTGAACTTCATGTATTCATAATAGATCTTAACATCCTCATCCTCCGAGTATTTTGGAATCTTTCGTGTGACATTGGCAACGATCGAATCCGCCTTAAAATACTTAAGAACACTGACTCGCTTGTTACCTTCCACGACATAGTAGCGGTTCATATATTCGTATGCAACGATCGGATCACGGATTCCCTCGTTGATCTGTGCGTCTGACAGATTTGCCCACTTGACGGCAAACTCGGTATTCTCCCGCAGAATCGGCATAAAATTCGCTGCGAATGAATAGGTTCTTCCCATGGTTGACGTTCCTACCACAAAGTCAAGCGGAATCTGTATCAGTCCCATATTCTGCTCTGTTCTTACTTCCTCTCTGGATAAAATGTCGTCGAGTACCGGCAGGTACGGAAACCGTCCCTGGGACACACATGATTTATATTCTTTTTTACCAAGCTTTAACGCCTCTGTATATTCCTGATCACCCATATAAATCTCCTTATTATGCACTTAATATAGCTTTCGATATTCCAATTTTATCATATCTGTGGTATGATACCAATGAATTTTAAAAAAAACAAAGATTTTCTTCCCTTATCTGTCTAATTTTGGTATAATCGAGGTTAGGAATAGGCACTATGGAGGAAAGTATATGGAAAGTATTACGAGGGAACAGGCTGATGTAATCGGCGAAGTGGCCAACATCTGTACCGGTACTGCCGCTACTGCGCTGAGTCTGATCATTAACCGTGCGACCAATATTACAACTCCTACGGTCGAGGTTCTCGCCAAGGAAGAGTTGTTGGAACGGGATGACTACATTCTGGTCAAGGTTCCTTACACCAAGGGGTTGGATGGAACGAACCTGATGGTTATGGATGTAAAGGATGCTCTCATTATCGCAAACCTGATGATGGGCGGCGATGGTTCGGATGTATCGAATATGCAGGTTGACGAGTTGACACTCTCTGCTGTCGCGGAGGCGATGAATCAGATGTGTGGATCGATTGCCACTTCGATGGCATCACTGATCTCGGCACCAACCGATATTGGATTTCCGCTTATCAACTCCAAGGATCACAAGACATTTGAGATTCCGGACGAGCTATGCAACGGAACCGACATTGTTAAAGTAACATTTCGACTGACGGTCGACAACCTGATCGACAGTTCGCTGATACAGTTATATCCAATTAGTATTGTTAAACAGATTTTAAAACAGGAGGAAGTATAAATGGCAAAGATTTTAATCGTGGATGACGCAGCGTTCATGCGAATGATGCTCAAAGATATCCTTACTAAAGGAGGATTTGAGATTGCAGGCGAGGCAGCAGATGGTGTGGAAGCCGTTGCAAAGTACAATGAGCTTAAGCCAGATCTGGTAACGCTCGATATCACAATGCCGAACAAAGATGGTATTCAGGCTCTCAAAGAGATTAAAGCCGCAGATCCTAACGCAACATGTGTAATGTGCTCTGCTATGGGCCAGCAGTCGATGGTTATCGAGGCTATTCAGTCAGGAGCAAAGGATTTCATCGTAAAGCCATTCCAGGCCGATCGTGTATTAGAATCAATTCGTAAGATCTTAGACTAATTGGTTGCATCGATACATAACGGATCATAAATAAAGCGGGACTTCTGAAAGCCCCGTTTTTTGTTGTACCCGTATTTACACTTCTTACAATTCCCGTAACTGTTCAATCGCAGCATCACTCAAGATTAATTTCCCATGTTCTTCCACAAACGCTTTCTTTTGGGCACCGACAAGCAGATCGGATACATACTCGTCCGTTACTGCAGACAGTCTGCGCACATCGGATTCCAGCTGATTGGAGAGATCCATGATCATATAATAGGTCTCATCCAGCTTATAGAGTGCATTCGGCGGGCACTCCTTAAACGGAACCTGCTTCGCAAAGCGGATAATCGTATCCAGATCATCAAACACAAGCAGAACAAAGACACGTGCAAAATCCGCATCTTCCTGCTGCTTCTTTGCCTCATTGATCTCATCCCACTTCTGCTGCGGGATCGAGTTGAGCAAACCATTGACAATGTCCTTCAGGTGCTCCATCATTCCCTCAGAACCCGGATGCTCGGAAAATGTTAGAGAAAGTGTATGATCCGGAAGGAAATCGGCACGCACCGTCTTAACTCCAAGCTCGAATTTCGTCTCGAAGCGTTGCTCCGCAAGATCAAAGATCTCATTCATAAACTCCTGCGTGCGTTCACCGTTACTCATAATCTCTTCCATCGTATATCCGAGGTCTGTAATCTCATCTTCCGATATCACGCATCGGATCGTATGTTTTCCAATTCGTGAAAATTTCATGCACTCACCCTCTTTCTCCTGAACATCTGTCGATATTCCAAAATGATAATATTGCTTCTTATTCCGGTTTCATCTGCCGGATCTTCTGTCTGATTCTCTGCAACGCATTGTCGATCGACTTCGGGCTTTTGCCCATCATCTCTGCAATCTGAATATAATGATTTCCATCCAAATAATATTGCAGGACCTGATTCTCCATCCTGGAAAGCTTCTGCGCAAGGCGCTTCTTGTACTCTTCCCACACTTCCTGTTCGATCACCGTCTGCTCCGGTCCGCTCTCTTTATCGACAAGCAGCTCCGCGGCAACCGCATCCGGATGTTCCTGTTCAGAAAGTGAAATATACGAATTCAACGGCTGGTGCTTCTTGCGGTTCGACGCTTCCAGCGCTGAATACAGCTGTCTGTTGATACATAGCTCCGCAAAATGATAAAAGCTCGCATCCTTATCCGGTTTATAGTCACGGATTGCCTTAAACAATCCAATCATGCCTTCCTGTATCAGATCCTCCGTCTCTCCTCCGATCAGATACATCGCGTTCGTCTTCTTACGCACCAACGGCTTATACTTCTCCAGAATGTAATCCGTAATGTCATCCTCACCCTGGCGTAACTTCTCGATCAGTTCTTCGTCAGAAAATGCTTCATATGGCATCGTTATTCTACCCTTTGATCATACGCTGGCGCACGATCTCATATGCAAGTACGCCGGTCGCAACCGATGCATTCAGTGAATCGATGTCACCTTTCATCGGAATGGATGCGACCATATCACAATTCTTCTTAACTAACGGACTGACGCCTTCTCCCTCGTTACCGATCACAAGTCCGATCGGTCCAGTCAGATCCAGATCATACATTCTCGTACCATCCATATCCGCGCAGACAAACCACATTCCCTTGTCCTTCAGTTCTTTCATCGTATTGGAAATGTTCGTCACCTTAGCAACCGGCGTATAGTTGATCGCACCTGCAGAAGTTCTTGCAACCGTCGGGGTCAGACCAACCGCACGACGCTTCGGAATGATTACTCCGTGTGCCCCCGCCTGATTCGCGGTACGGATGATTGCACCAAGATTGTGTGGGTCTTCAATGCCATCCAATATAATGATAAAAGGCGCTTCTCCCTTCTCTTCCGCCGCTGCAAGAATATCCTCCACTTCCGCATACTCATATGCGGCGCTCACAGCGATCACTCCCTGATGCTTGCCGGTCTCCGACAACTGATCAAGGCGTTCCTTTGCCACATAATTGATGATCGTATCATGCTTTCTCGCTTCTCTCGTAATGGACTTTACCGGTCCATCCTGACATCCGTCCAGCACATATAATTTATCGATTGTTTTTCCGGAACGAAACGCTTCAAGTACCGCATTTCTTCCTTCAATTCTGCTCTCTTCGTATCCCATCCGTAATCTATACTCCTATTTTGTTACAAGCTAAGTTCCAGTCCGTCCACCGCATTCTTGATCAATTCGACCATCCGCTCAAAGCGATCCGTCAGGTACAGATACCCCATGACGGCCTCCAGTCCGGTCGCCTTGCGGTAATCGACCATCGTCGCATTCTTCGCCATCGTCGGAGACTTGGCGTTGCGTCCTCTCTTATAGACCGCCAGTTCCTCCTCGGTCAGCTGCGGCTCCAGATACTCGATCATGACCGCCTGTGTGTGTGCCTTTACAATATGGCTCGTTCGCTGGTGTAACTGATTTGGACGCGTGTTGCCTTTGCCGACAACGACCGAACGGATCACAAGATCAAAGATCCCATCTCCGATATAAGCAAGCGTCAGAGGCGAATACGTCCGCACATCCACATCTGCCACACCAAATTGTTCCCTGATATATGAATCAATGCCTGTTGTCATTATACAAGCTCCCATACAACCCCTTCACGGGTATCCTTGATTGCCACGCCTTTTGCAAGAAGTTCGTCACGAATTGCATCCGCACGGGCAAAATCCTTCTCCTTCTTTGCAGCAGCACGCTCCGCGATCTTCTCCTGAATAAAACTTTCCAGATCCGAATCCACACTGGTTCCGGCCTCAAGCAGCTTTGCTCCGGCAGTTGTCAGATTTAAGGAAAGTACCTTGTCAAAAGCATTCAATAACGCAAGCTTTGTCTTACCGGATATATCGGCTTTGACCACATCATAGACAACCGTGATCGCCATCGAAGTGTTTAAATCGTTGCAGATTGCATCCTCAAACTTTGCGTTGTACTCTGCATATGACTTCTTATCAAGTTCTCCCTCATCCTGAATCGTTGCAATTTTCTTGACCAGTTTCTCGTATGCGCTCTCTACATTGTCAAGATTCTCATAAGAGAATACAAGTGGCTTACGGTAATGGGACTGCAGGCAGAACATGCGGTAAGCAACCGGATCGTATCCCTTCTCCTCGAGGAGTGATACGGTAAGGAAGTCACCTTTGGACTTGCTCATCTTGCCTGACTGGTCATTTAAATGATTCACATGGAACCAGTAATTACACCATTTATGTCCCAGATAAGACTCTGACTGTGCAATCTCATTCGTGTGATGAGGGAAAATGTTGTCCACACCACCGCAGTGAATATCCATGTATTCACCAAGATGCTTCATACTGATGCAGGAGCACTCAATATGCCATCCCGGATATCCGACCCCCCAAGGACTGTCCCACTTGAGCGCCTGATCCTCGAACTTTGACTTGGTAAACCAAAGCACAAAGTCATTCTTATTCTTCTTATTCTCATCTTCCTCGACGTCATCACGTACGCCGACCTGCAGCTGCTCCTTCTCTACTGCAGATGAGAATACAAAATAATCATCCAGCTTACTGGTATCAAAGTAGATATTACCACCTGCCTGATAAGCATACCCCTTTTCAAGCAGAACTTCGATCATATGAATAAATTCCGGAATACAGTTCGTTGCAGGTTCTACCACATCCGGTCTCTTAATATTTAACTTCTCACAATCCGCAAAGAAAGCGTCTGTATAGAACTTTGCCACTTCCATAACGGTCTTGTGCTCACGCTTAGCGCCTTTTAACATCTTGTCTTCTCCGGTATCGGCATCCGATGACAGATGTCCGACATCCGTGATGTTCATGACACGTTTCACATCATATCCGATGTAACGAAGCGACTTCTCGAGCACATCCTCCATAATATAACTGCGCAGATTGCCGATATGTGCGAAGTGATACACCGTCGGTCCGCAGGTGTACATTGCAATCTTGCCATCCTCGTTCGGGATCACCGTCTCAACCTCACGACTCAGTGTGTTATAAAAACGAAACTTGTTTTCCATCTCAATTTCCTCATTTCTGTCAATCTACTGTAATTTTACAATATTTCCGTCCAAAAGCCTATATCTAAACGCAATTTTTTGCAGATATCCCGGATAAATCTCTACATCTCCCTTAATTATATGTGGCTTAGATCATTGATTGCATTCATTTATCCCTGCATCTTGCTGCATCCGCCGCATCCCACGCAGCGATCCGATCCGCCAATTGCCACGGATCCCTCATAGAATCCGGTCAGGGAACAGATTGCCTGGGAGGAGATTCCGGATTCGTTTCCGGTAAATCCAAGTCCTTCCTCCGTGGTTGCCTTAATGTTGATCTGGTTTAATGCGATACCGAGTGTATCTGCAATATTTTTCTCCATCTCATCAATGTAAGGACGAAGCTTCGGTTTCTGTGCGATCACAGTCGCATCGATATTCTCGATCACATACCCTTCGTTCATGATCAGATCGCGCACATGTGCAAGAAGCTTCATGCTTGAGATTCCGGCATACTGTGGATCCGTGTCTGGAAAATGCTTTCCGATATCGCCGAGCGCCGCCGCACCGAGCAGTGCATCCATGATCGCATGCACCAGCACATCCGCATCCGAGTGTCCAAGAAGTCCGAGTGTGTGGGGGATCTCCACACCGCCAAGGATCAGCTTGCAGCCCTCTACCAGTTTGTGTACATCATAACCCATTCCTACGCGCATTGTTTTTCCTCCTGTCTGTCAAAATAATGGATCCAGTCCGCCTTCTTGTAATAGATCATAAAGATGACCGAACTGATACTCCACGTCAACGGATAAGCCCAGAACACCACACGGATGTCCGGGATAAAGTGAATCGTGATCGTAACATATGTGATTCTTATCAGGCACCAGCTGATCAGCATAACAAGCATCGGCACCACGGACTTTCCTGCACCTCGCATAATTCCCGCAATCACATGGGAAAATGATAATAGAAAGTAAAACAGCGTAACGATTTTGGCCTGTGTTACTCCGAACCGGATTACTTCCGGTGTACGATCAAACAAAGCGATCAATTGCGGAATAAACAGGTTGATTGCAATACCAACCCCTTCTGCCAATCCAACACCGCAGAGAATGCCGAAATGGGCGCCTTTTTTCACACGTTCAAATTCTTTTGCACCGAGATTCTGTCCAATAAAGGTCGTCATCGCCATAGCGAAACAGGTGATTGGCAGAAAGCCGAATCCCTCAATCTTACTGTACGCTCCGCAGCCCGCCATCGCCATCTTGCCAAACGCATTGATATTCGACTGCACGACCATGTTCGCGATTGAGATGATGGAATTCTGCATACCGGATGGTAGTCCCTGATGAATGATCTGTTTCAGGAGTGTCCAGTCAAAACGGATTTCCCGAACATTCACCTGATAGACATCCTTCGTGCGGATCAGACGGATCAGACATAAAATAACGGAAAGCATCTGCGAGATTACCGTCGCAAGTGCCGCAAATTCCACTCCGAGCCGGAATCCACCACAGAATATCAGATCCAGAACAATATTTACGATCGATGAAAAAATCAGATAATATAATGGGTGCCGGCTGTCTCCAACCGCCTGCAAAATGCCCATGCAGACATTATACAGTATAACCGCCAGCGAGCCAAGGAAATACACGCGCAAATACAAAACTGCCTGCGGAAGAACCTCTGCCGGCGTCTTCATCCATACCAGAATTGCCGGTGTAAAGCACACACCGATGAATGTCATAAGAATTCCCGCAAAAATTCCAAATGCCAGATCCGTATGAATGGCCCGGTGCACTTTATCATAATCTTTCGCACCAAAATACCGCGAAATTACAACACCAGCGCCCATCGCCGTACCATTAAAAAAGCCAACCAGAAGAAAAATCAGACTTCCAGTAGACGTAACGGCTGCAAGAGCACTGTTGCCAAGAAAATTTCCTACAATCAGTGAATCTGCCATATTATAAAGTTGTTGAAATAGGTTACCAAGGAAAAGAGGGATTGCAAACAGGACGATCCCCTTGGAAATAGAACCCTCTGTCAATGAATGTTGCTGCATAGTTCTCCTTTGTGAGCCAAAACATCAGCCCATTTAAAATTTTCTTTGTTAATCAGCGAAAAAGCAGGGCACAAAAAGTGCCCCGCTAATGAACGATTGTATATAAATTCTATCGTAACGTATCCCTGATACGCCACAAATTAGGCGATATATCAACAGGCGATGCATCAAAGATGCACCGCAGAAGATGCACCACAGAAGATGCACCACAGGAATTTAAGCTAACGCTGCCGTAATGATTGCCATAGAGTAAACCTCTGATGCATTACATCCACGGGACAGATCATTGATCGGTGCATTCAGTCCGAGTAAGATTGGACCATATGCCTCAAAGTTACCAAGGCGCTGCGCGATCTTGTATCCAATATTACCAGCATTAATATCCGGGAAGATAAATGTATTTGCATGTCCTGCAACATCCGAATCCGGACACTTGGTACGTGCAACTCTCGGAGATACGGCTGCGTCGAACTGCATCTCTCCGGCAATTGGGAGATTCGGGTATTTCTCCTGCGCCTTGTGTGCTGCGTTACGCATCTTATCAACATCCTCGCCTTTGCCTGAGCCGAATGTTGAATAGCTTAAGAATGCAACCTTAGGATCCACACCGAAGATCTTCGCACACTCTGCAGACTCGCCTGCGATCTCAACCAGCTCATCCTCTGTCGGATGAATATTGATTGCACAGTCAGCCATCGCAAGAACTTCGTTCTCACCGGTTGCAGACGGACGAACAAGAATAAAGCATGAGGAAACGATCGAATTACCCGGCTTTGTCTTGATCAGCTGTAATGCAGGACGAACGGTGTCTGCGGTAGAATATGTAGCTCCGCCCAAGAGTGCATCAGCGATGCCCATCTTAACGAGCATGGTTCCGAAGTAATTTGCCTGCGAAAGGATACCTCTTGCCTGATCCTCTGTGACTCCCTTACTCTTACGAAGTTCACAGAACATTGCAACCATCTCATCCATACGGTCGAATTTCTTTGGATCAATGATCTCGGCACCACGAATGTTAAATCCGCTCTCCTCTGCAGATGCATTGATCTCATCCTCATTACCGACAAGAATCGGATGAAGGAAGTTGCTGGCAAGCAGACGGGATGCTGCCTCTAAAATACGGGGATCGCTACCCTCTGTAAATACAATTTTCTTAGGACTCTTCTTTAAGATGTCAATGAGTTGACCAAATCCAAACATTTCAAATCTCCTTATCTATATATGAATTAAATTTTTTTATTAACTAACAGTTATTCTATACCCCTTACCTATGAAATTCAATGCGTTTTCGTGTTCTAAAATGAAAACATGTATCATCAATGAAAAGGCAGAGCACTCGCGCACTCTGCCTTTTCGAAGAAGGATTCTAATTTGATGAATATGTTAACTTTCTTCGAAAGTCAACACATGAATTACTGTAATGCCTTGAAAGCCTCATCAAGGTCTTCGATGATATCATCCACATTCTCTGTTCCGATGGACAGACGGATGGTGTTTGGCTTGATACCCTGATCAAGAAGCTCTGCCTCGTTGCACTCAGAATGTGTGGTGCTTGCAGGATGGATTGCAAGTGACTTAACATCTGCCACATTGGCAAGGAGTGAGAATAACTCAAGGTTATCGATGAACTCCTGTGCTTCCTTTGCGCCACCTTTGATCTCGAATGTGAAGATCGATCCACCACCATTCGGGAAGTACTTCTTGTATAATGCCTGCTGCTCCGGATCCTTAGAGATGGAAGGATGATTTACCTTCTCTACGAGTGGCTGGCTCTCCAAGTATTTTACAACCTTTAATGCATTCTCTACATGGCGCTCAACGCGCAGAGATAATGTCTCAAGTCCCTGTAAGAAGATGAATGCATGTACAGGAGAAATGGTTGCACCTGTATCACGAAGCAAGATTGCACGGATATATGTTACGAATGCTGCCGGCGCGCAATCCTTTGCAAAGCTTACGCCATGGTAAGATACGTTTGGCTCAGTTAACCATGGCCACTTGTCAGATGCTGTCCAGTCAAACTTACCACTGTCAATGATCACACCACCGATGGTTGTTCCGTGTCCACCGATGAACTTGGTTGCGGAATGAACAACGATATCTGCGCCGTACTCAATCGGGCGAACCAGATAAGGTGTTGCGAATGTGTTATCTACGATAAGCGGAATGCCATGTGCATGTGCGATTCCTGCGATCCTCTCGATATCTACAACTTCTGAGTTCGGGTTACCAAGTGTCTCGATCTCGATTGCCTTTGTGTTCTCCTTGATTGCAGCTTCGATTCCTGCATAATCAAATGGATCTACGAAAGTAGCCTCAATTCCGTAATCCGGAAGTGTGTGAGCTAAAAGATTGTAGGTTCCACCATAGATATTCTTTGCTGCTACGATGTGATCTCCTGCATGAGCAACTGCCTGGAACGCATAAGTTAATGCTGCTGCACCGGATCCAACTGCAAGCGCTGCAACGCCGCCCTCAAGTGCTGCGATTCTCTGCTCGAAGATGTCCTCTGTCGGGTTGGTCAGACGTCCGTAGATATTACCTGCATCTCTTAATCCGAAACGATCTGCTGCATGCTGACTGTTATGGAATACATAAGAGGATGTAAGGTAAATCGGTACTGCTCTTGCATCGGTAACCGGGTCTGCGCTCTCCTGTCCAACGTGTAACTGTAATGTCTCAAATTTCAGATTTCTGTCTGCGTAATGTTTCTTTGCCATAATCGTAATCTCCTTTTCCCATCCTTCTTTTTCTGATTCAATTTGGAGGACTTTTTATAAGTCTTCCCTTAGCCTGATCAAATCATACCATTTCCATAGGAAAAGTGTTAGTTTATTATTTTTATAGCTGGTTATAAATTATATTTATAGCAAATTTAAGATGCGTTCCATCCCGTTTTCATCCGAATTGTCTACCACATAGTCGCAGATCTCACGATTCCTCTTCTCCGCATCAATGGACAGAATCCGAAGCGTCTTCTCCTCCACCGAAAAATCTTCTTCAAGGATATCCCGGATCAGACACTCCTTATCTTTGTTAATATAAATGATTGCCGTCGGAAAATGCCTTTTCATCGCAATCGCTCCGCACATATCAAGCGGCATGACTACGTACTGTTCCTCGTCAAGCACCGCCTGGATATCTTCCTTCTTGGTTCCGTACTTGATTCCTGCATACATCGTGCGCTCAAAGAAATTCTGCTTCTCGAATTCCTCCTCCGTCAGGAAGTGATGCTTCTCGCTTCGCTTCGTACAGTAAGTCTTTGGGCTTGCAAACTTTTCATTCGCACACAATTGCTTTGTGATCTGGCTTTTGCCCGATCCCGACGGTCCGACCAAAGCGAGCACCGACGGATTCTCGATTCTGCCCGGGCGCGACTGCAATGCACGGATGATCTGCTTCACAAGAGAAACAAACTCGGTCAGGTTATTCACTGACAACAATCCCGTCATCTTCCAGTTCCACGGCTTTCGCATCAATACCGGATAGGTTGCCGGTGTCTCTAATACATTATGGATTGCATCATCCAATATGATGTCAAACTGCACCAGATTCTTTGCATTGCCGAGGATGATATTCTCCGGCGGAAACTCCGGGAAGGCATCAAGAATCTGCTTTGCGCGGATTCCCATAAACTGCGGATACGCTGCTGTAATAAAGTACACATCCGCGATCTCCATCAATTTACGGATCGCGCGCTTGTTCTTCTCCGACACTTCCTGTCTCTTATATAGTTCCTCACTCGCGTAGAACTCTCTGATCACGGAAGCTCGTCCCGTATTCTCCCACGAGGTAATTTCCTCGATTGTAAGCGGCGGTTCTATCTTATATTTTTCGTTTGCCATACGGATGGCGATACTGTTGAATGGGGCGGTCACATCATCCCAGTCAAGTCCTATCTTTGGTCTCAGCATAATTTTTCCTCTTGACTTAAAATCCCAACAGATCAGATTTTCTGTTGGGATTTGTTCTTCATTACCATTTGCTATTTTATTTTATTCGGAAACTTCAACCAATTCAATAGTGAAGTTTAGTTCCTTGCCGGCCATCTCATGATTGGCATCGAATGTAATGGTTTCGTCATTTTTCTCGACAACTTTTACCGGAAACGGCTGTCCGTATGCATTCTGCAGATATACCTGCTGTCCTGCCTCAAGTTCCTCGGAGCCCGGAAGCTGCGCAAGCTCAATTGTAAAAATCGCTTCCGGATCTGCCTCCCCGTATGCCTCCTCCGGCATCAGATGCACGTCAACTTTCTCGCCGACTTCCATATTGGCAACTGCAGCATCAAAGCCTTTGATCATCATGCCTGCTCCACAGACGAACTCCAGCGGTTCCCCTCTGTCATAAGAAGAATCAAACTGTGTTCCATCATTAAAAGTTCCTCTATAATGTGTCTTACATGTCTTGCCGACATTCTTACCTTCGATCGTGCTATGCGCACCACATCCGCCACAGCTGTGTCCCTCTTCATGTCCGCCGCATCCATGTCCGTCCTCGTGACCGCCACAGGTATGTCCCTCACCATGATGATTGCAATTGGCTCCGGTATTGACCAGTTCGCCCCTCAAATATGCTTCCACTGCTGCATCTGCATCTCCGCTTGCTCCTGCGCAAAGCTCGATTCCATGCTCCTCCAAAGCACTCTGTGCTCCTCCGCCGATTCCTCCGCAAATCAATACATCGATTGCATGCTCATCCAGAAGCCCCGCCAGCGCACCGTGTCCGCTTCCATTCGAGCCCAAAATTTCCGAAGAAACAATTTTATTATCCTCTACCTCATAAAGCTTAAATGTTTCCGTATGCCCAAAATGCTGAAACACTTCTCCATTGTCATATGTTACTGCAATTTTCATCTCTTTCTTTTTTCTTCCTTTCCTGATTCGTTTCGTTACCTGTCTTTCATGCAACATGCTTCATTTTATAAAACAACAAGTCTCGCTTCCCCCTTATGCGCGAATGGTATGATTGGCATAAACTTCATCTGCGCATCCCCACGGAGCGTTTTTGAATCATAGGAAAAATTTTCCTATGATTTGAAAAAAGCCTGCGATACTTCGCAAGCTCATGTAGTAGCGAGGGAGAGACTCGAACTCTCAACCTCCCGGGTATGAACCGGACGCTCTAGCCAGTTGAGCCACCTCGCCATATTGAATTGAATCAGATTTCTCTGATAATGGGACCTACAGGGCTCGAACCTGTGACCCTCTGCTTGTAAGGCAGATGCTCTCCCAGCTGAGCTAAGATCCCATTCGATGTCGGTCGTTTTCGCTGACCGACTCCGTTATTATATCTTGGACAAGAACAAATGTCAACAACTTTTTTCAATTTTTTTGAAATTTCGGAAGTGGTAATTTTTCAACCTCAACGCAACAAATCTATTGCAATAACTTTGGTGGAAATTTTGTTGCAATGAATTTGGCGGAAAATTAAAAGGACTCAAATCCTGAATAGAGAATAAGACAAAAAAGGACCATCTTACAATAAGATGATCCTTTTAATAAATACTACCTTTCTGCATTATGCCTGAATAAGCAAATCCTTTTCTGCGGCTTCGTATTCTTTCTCTGAATAACCAAGATCCAAAATAGCCTCTTTGCTATAATCTTTCTTAATCATTCTTTGAATAGCTTCAAGGTGGCCTATTTCTATGCCTTTTCGCTCAAGTCTTTCTGCTACGTCACACATACAACCAACCTCCTTCTTGTCGTCAGATTTCAAAATCTCCTCGTATCTTCGATCTTTTGCCATTACTGCTAAAAGCTTTAACATGGCATCGACATGCGTAATGGATACTCGATAGTTAGACACATGGTATTGGTGTCATATAAGATTAGACACTATGTTCGTTTTTTAGCTTGCGAATAATCTCAGTGTCGTTGAGTTCATTGTTTTTTCTATAACAAAAACTGATTTTTGGATCGATTTCTCCAATTTTCTCATATAAAGATGGTCGGAGTAATTTTGTTTTTGCGGTATTGAATACCGAACGCTTTTTTGTTCCGGGATTATGCCGTGCACTATAGCAGCACATGCCGTCACTTGGCTCACGTCGCTCGATTGTTGACAAAATTTCTTTTTGATGCGCATTTTGAGCTGCTAGATTAAATGTTCCCGGCATTTTGCTATTTAACGTGGAATAAAATGAAAATATAACATCGCCACTATTGTACGAGCGATTGCTCGCGTCAATGTCAAAAAAATTATAGAAAGTGCTCAATGGAATGTCAAGCTTAGATGTATTTGCATACACATCGGAGAGAATTCTGTTTGGGTCGTGGATGTCATAAAAGGTTAAGGCTGCACTAAAATACTGTTTATTCTTATTCAGATGAGCAGCGTCTTCAAACACAACAACATAATCATGTTTATTGTAGTGAAGCTCAAAGGCAGTAATGTACCATCCTGCTTTTCGTAAGGAACTTAATAAATCTCTAACATTTGGCATGTGATTTGTCATAAAATGTACCTCCTTTTTGCAATACTATTTTTCGCCTAATTAATATCACATGGATAAAGAAAAAGCAACATTTATCTCATACATATACGAAAATATAAACGAAAAATACATAAAAATACAAAAAAGGCATTATAGAGTGTATTATTAGACGACTAATATCAACATCGTCAAACATAGCTGGCCATATACTAACAAGTTAAATTTAGTCCTAATATTATTCGCCGGCACTCAACTTAGCTCTCGTATAGGCACCAAGCGCATGAATATTTTCGATGATAGAACTTACATAATTTTCAATATCTTCTTGCGAGCAACAATCAAAATGTGCTGCCTCATACATAAGAGCTACTCTACAATTCGATTTTTCAAGTTCTCGCTCTAAGATTTCACATTTTTTCATTTGGTTGTATTGTTCGGCTGTAGTTTCCACAAGAATACCTTTCGAAATCAATTCTTCTACAGAAAGACTCACTCTTACCGTAGAACCATGTACGCTTACACCATACTTATCGCAATTGTATAATTCATAGCAATTGTCACTGATTTTTGTGACATTAAAAATCTCATCCCTACAAAACGTATGGTTTATATCAAAAGAACGTTCGCCGATTTCCGGACACTCATCATAAATTGGTTCGCTCATAGTTCCTTTTGCAACATACTTTGTCATAAACTTTAACATCGTTTATTCCCCCCATTTCAACTGTTTTAAATAACAACCGGCACACGATTTGTGTGCCGGTTGTTTGTGCAATAGTCGCACCTCGCCCTTCTACGTAATTCGTTCCAACAAAGCAAACACTAAACGTTCAACAGTGAATTTGCCAGAAAAGAAAAACAAGCTCAGACCTGACCTCGATATGAAATTTTAATGTGTACCGTAAGATCGGTAATCACTTTGAGCTGACTGATCGAGGTAATACATAAGAGTGTCACCATAACGGAAATTGAAAATATTTCCTTCAAAGTCAGTTCGTCTTGACCGGAATCCCTCTAACTGCCACATATTACAATAGCCATCAGATACATTCTGAACATTAATGTAGCTTAACCTTGGAAGTGGTGTAGAGGTGACTTCTTCAAAGACATCCGTGCCTTCAAGCCAACCATCTCCGGTATCTGCGCCCACTTGAAATTTGTCAAATCCGGTTTCGTATGAAACAACATCGAAGTTTACGACGATGTATCCGTTCTTCTTCCAAAAATCTTCTTTATAGTCGATTCCGTTATGCTCATGCGCATAGGTGTCAACATCGAAGCCTTTGCTTACAGCATGCACATCACTAGGAAGAGAATATTCAAAATACCATCGCTGCATGCTCCTTGTCACATCATCCGCTTCTACATTATTCGGAATGATACCGGTCGGAGCATAGCCTGTTCCAATATAAGTAGACAGTTTTGATGGAATCGTGATCTTCCCATATGTATAAACAGGACTTGTTGCAGCCAGGATATCCTTTTCTTTAAGATTGGCAATCTTGGCTTTTGCCTGAATCTCTTTATCCGGAACAGCTGTGTATGGACTGCCAAGAGTCATACTCTTTACGTTTTTCTCGTCAAGCTTACTTCCGACCTTGACAACCTTCCGGTATTTTCCCTGAATCGTACCATTGTAATATAGATCAACTTCCTCACGTTTCGTTCCATCGTAGGACACATAAAAGAACCTTGGCTTCAACGTGATTGAATCTGTACCATGGTACATGTTGCCGATCGTTGTAAGTGACATACGTGCGGTGTATCCGGTTTTCAGGGTTCCCATATTGCGGGCAACAGGATTATCGCCGTTTACAATAGGAAGTGTCATGGATGTACGCTTCTGTGTACCATTCTGATCATTCAGGCCAATGGAGTAATACTGTCCGCTGCGTTGCAGAGAATTGGCATTACGGAAGACCAATTGCCATATCGGGTAATCAGAGATGTCATAGACATTCAACCCATAGATACGTCCAGAGACTTCTGCGTACAAAGTAGAAGTCGCAACATAGTTTTCATACAATGTATTTGCTTCATTCTCCTCCAGCAGTGATCCGTTGTTGGCATCACAGTTGATTGTCTTTGATCGGAAGTCGATTCCGACAGAACCGGTTTCATTTACCCATATCGGAAGATAAAACTGCGTGTACTGCTGAGAAAGATCAATCCATGAATTTGCTGCATAATAAGTATATCCGCCGGAACCGTTGATCATATATACATCGAACGGGAAACAAACCTCTCTTGACGCAATGTATTTTGCATAATCGCGTGTACCGTACCCCTTCAATGCGCTGTGATATCCGCTTGTCGGTAAACTGACATAAAAAGTACGGTCAAGCACGAGGTGATAACAGTCTGTTCCCGGTGATAACAGCTGAGTATACGACTTTGCATCGGAAATAGATGGGTAACATACGGTAGGAGTATGGATCGTCACGTCGTTTATCTCGGTGATATCAATCTCTATTTCATCAGAACTTCCACCATAATTAAAACATGGCACGTAGGTTACAGTTGCATCAGACTCCCATACTCCATTTGCCTTGGTCGCATCGATTCCAAGACTGCATTTGTAAAGAGCGTCATAATCAATACTCGCTGGTGCAGGAAATGTACCCGGTCGGGATGTTGCCTTCGTACAGACGCTTCCGTTCATAACGGTCGTTCCATTTACGACCAAAGTATCGTTCTTGACTTCGATCTGACCGACGGTCCATCCATCAGAAGGCTCCGAAACAATGCCACCATCACTTGATAATGAAACGTTTGGAGCAGAATAGCTGGCTCCCGGAGTAAGTGTGATAGTTTCATTCGGAAGAGAATAATTTTCCACATCTGCATCCTTGATCTTGTAAACGGTAAGAGAAGTTACTTTCCAATAGGAATACTGCCTCTTAACAGTCTTACTGTCATGGGAATGTGATTGCTGTGTTTGATACTCTCCCGTTATAGGATCCTTAACCTTTTTCCCGGTCGTTGGGTCAATGACATATTCCGTATGCGTACAATATGTGTACTCGGAATAACTCTTTTCTCCATACTTGCGGGTAAATCTGTACTTGTAAAGATACTGGTCTGCAACCACGTTGACATACTGTGTCTCTGTAGTCGGAATACCTTGTGTTGAGTCAAAAGCCTCATTTCCACGGTTATCTGCCTGAATGATTGCTTTTGCAACATTTGGAGTAAGATGAGAACTCGATATACTATCTTCTTCTTCCTCATCATCCGGTGGGTCTGCCTGTTTTTTGTAAAATGCATTGATCACGGTACCGCCATTCAATATAGCAAAATCGTGTCTTGCAGTTGGCAGCCAGTTTTTATAGCTTTCTGTAAATTCGCCGGATTTCGTCACATAACGATCTGTTTTCTTATATGCCACGGTATGTGTTCCACTCGCTGCCTTTCTTGCGCCTTTGTCGTATTTGGAATTAACTTTGCTTTCACGCGTTGCATAAAGGTAGTATTTACTCAGGTCACCCTTTGTATTTTCACTTCCTGTTGCAACTACTCCGGACAACCGCGCGGGGAAAGTTTTTGCACTGGTGCTAAGCGGCTTTCGCCCATAATAATACAAGCCGTTATAATCGTATGTTCCATTTGGAAGCAGTTTTCCATTGCCTTTTAGTCCGAGACCTCTTCCTTCTGCAATCGTAGGTGCTGATGTGTCAGTTGACTGCCACTGCTGGTTACTTCCGCTATTGATATTGCGGGTGAAGTATGCGCCTGAAGAAGTCTTTTCAATACGCCCCTCTTTGCAGTTGGTTACGGATGCGACAAGATTCCATTTCTTGTTATACCACTGGTAATAATTGATCGTTACCGGTGATTCATCCGGAACATAGGTGACTTCGATATCGTATCTCTGTTTCCATCCGGATTCACAGGATGCGGGCCACCAGATACCACTCCAGTAATGTCCATTAACGGTACGTCCGTATCGTGTCTTTTTCATCTGCGACAGCGTGTAGCAGCGTTCCGTCAGCGCCCTCTTGTTACTCGGCTTATATCCCTGAAGGACACCCTGAAGGTAGACCTTGCCGCCTGTCTTTTGCAGTGATTCATAGTCTACTTTCGCCTTATCGCACATCTCAAGGACGTACTTCTTTGGAATTTTAAAAGTGGTATAGACAAGACCATCTTTTTTAGTCTCATCTTTTTTACACCCCGCAGGCATACGGTCAAAAAAGATACAGTCCGAAGACTTTGCATCCGACTTTCCGTTGTGACCGGTGGTATTCTTTGTGATATAGAATCCTATCGTCTGCCAGTGCGGATTGGTACTGCTCGATGCGGGTGTAGCAGTTAATGTAAACAACAAATCCCCTGTTTCTTCCACAATCTCTGCTTTAACACCACTTGCGGCAGAGACTTCCTCTGGTGGATGGATATATAACAGGGTGATCAGGACGACCACCATGAAGAATGGTGCTAAAACGATGCGCTTTCTAAGCATGATCTTCCTCCTTTACTTGATTTAGTGCATCATAGGCATAACCTTTGAACTTTTGTCAAGAAAAACATAAAAGAAAATGCAGTATAAACGAAAAAAGGAGATGCGCATTTGCGCATCTCCTGCCATCGATTCAATCGTTATTTAGACTTCACAAAGACATTTGCGATATCGCCATCTTCTAGTCCTATCTGTGCGATGTTCCCATTATTACCAGATACAGCTACTTTAAACTCATCGCAATACGTTACAGTTTTATGTGATTCGAGATTCTTCATTGCGGTATAGTTGCCAAATATAACTTCATTCTGCTTCTTACTTGTAGCTGTCGGAACATTGCCACTCTTTACCTTAAACTGAACATATACCTTAACATAATAATTAGCCCCCGTATCTCTCCACATCATGGAAGGATCCACAACGATCTTGTAGCTCTCTACGACAACTTTGCGTGATTTTGCAGCAGTCACATACTTATTGATATCGGAGGTCATGTCGCTTGGATCGAAGTAAGTGTTTGCAAGCTCGGATTTCCACTTGGAAGTAAAGGTTTTCTTATAGTTGACGTTCAGCCGGAGCTCCAGGTTCTTGCGCACGGTATCACAGATCATATCTCGTACTTCTGAATCTGCATTTTTTGCGGTTTGTTTTGCAGTTTCAGGATTAAACATACCAGATCTCTGCTTGGTGTACCACATCTTCTTTTCGTAGAACGAATTGGGAAAACTTGCTAGGATATATGGATACTCCTTGTAGTTCTTCGGAAGATTGACGGTACGTGTCAGCTGGCCATCGTAGGTAAGCTTGAATCTCTTGGAAGTATCGGAAAGCCGGTTGACCAGCTTGGTCGCCTCGGATTTCGTGATCTTACTGGTCGGTAAGAACTTGCGCGACTGCGAGTATTTGCCGTTGCTCTTTCCAATCATGATGCCTTTGGTGTAACACATCATAAGGCTTCTCCGGTAATCTTTCTTTGCTTTCTTAAGGTCACTGATACGGTTGTAGTCCTGCACATGGATAAACAGGTCATAGTCATAGGAAAGCCATCCGCCGTTGATTGAGGAGTCCGCTTTTTCAAGCAGATACGCCGCCGTCTGAACGGTTGTTGCAGCATTGGTATTCTTGATACCACTGTCCTTAAGCACATCTACATCGACGGCTTCCTTGATCTTATCGGCAAATGCGGCGATTGAGATCGTGGAAGGTTTTGATGTCGCCGCAGATGCATCCTGCGGTACTGCAGCAAGGACAAAGGAAGCGAGCATGACAGTCGAAAGGACTGCCGAGCATAAACGCTTCTTTAATGCGTTTAAGTGTCTGTTGTGTTTCTTCATAACGATTTCCTCCTAATTCATAAATAGATACCGGAAAAACCGGTTGATTTAAAAAGTTGCTGTTATTGTGGCATCTGTTCCCTGTGGAAATGCCGCGGTGTTATCTTATGCGTTAACGATACCATGTTCCTGCCGGCATGACAAGGAATATGCATCAAAGGATTTTTAATTGTTCTGCATACGGATATTTCTTCCACCCATAGACATTGAGATTCATGATATCCTGTGCTACTCTGTATGCAGATGCTTTTAAATTCACTGTATACTAAGGAGAATCCTATGTTTGATGCTGACAAGATACGTGCGATACGAAAAGAAAGAGGAATATCCCAACAGCGACTCTCGGTTCTCACCGGAATCCCCGTAGAGACGATCGCTTCCTGGGAACAACACCGCTCCCATCCGATTAACGTCAATGACATCAATAACATTGCCATAGCATTGGACTGCTATATTGATGATTTTCTAGAGGATGGAAAATATATCCCTTAATATCCGGCTATGTTATCCATAAATTACTGCCACTGCCATTATACTGTCACGGATACCATGTCAACAAAGGCATTCTCAAAGTCGAGATTAAGAGTATCTCCCACCATTTTAGCAGAGATTTCTTCCGTTTTCGTTGCGGCAGGAAAATTTGTGCCACAACGCATCAAATTCCTCAGATAGTCGCATAAGCAGTCTGATGCAGCTGTTGTCACATCGCGTCTTGTCTCGCGTGTGACGGACAGATCACCCAGATCAGGAAATACAGCACGATATCCATGCTCTGTTCGGTAAAAACAGGCCGGATATTGAAATGTACCTAGCATTTATCTCACCCCCTCCCATTCTAGCGGAAAAACTCAACGTCCCCATACGAAAATAGATATGTAAGAGCCGAATAGAACCACTTCACATTTGACGGATCGGAGCATTTCGGATTCATAAAGTACAACGCACCCATACTGTGATCCGGCTCGCTTAGAGCCTTTCTTACAGCATCTTTTGTGGATTCAGAGACAATGACTGAAAAATATCTGCCATTTGAAACCGGAGAAAACTGTCGACCGGAGAAGATCACATCATGGATCGTGTTTGGGAACTTGTCACTTGCAACACGGTTCAATATAACATCACATACCGCCACACGCGAGTCGACGCTTTCACCGCCAGCTTCTGCCTCTACGATACGGCAAAGCTCATTAAACTCGGTCTCGTCAAGATCTCCATAGCTACTGCGCCCGGATACGATACGCCTTGCACATATAAAATCGCTTCGTGCCTTTACACTGCTGATCTTGATACCGTCCTGAGGATTGGACGCGTTAATCATATTCCCATCACCAATATAGATGCCAACATGACCATCATAACAGATCACATCGCCCGGAAGAGCGAGTTTTTCATCCCATACAGAGCCACATACATCCTGTCCGCAGCCACGCAAAGCTGCAGAGCCATGAGGAAGGGAATAACCGAAATGCTCATATATCTTCATAACAAAGCCGGAACAGTCACATCCGTCTGTCAGACTCTCTCCGCCCCATACATAGGGATTACCTAAAAACTGCATGGCATAGGACACAATTTCATTCATGAGATCAGTGCAGGAAGCGTCCGGTGTATTTACTGGCGATGAAACAATCTGTTCCTGACTGTATTCCTCCTGACTTCCATACATTCCCAACGCCTCTTCTGGATACAAGTCCTCAAAAGTCTGCAGATTAGGTTCGACTGCCGTTTCGTAGATATTATGGACAGATACATCCTTTGCAGGAATAAAGCTTTTGACCCCATTCATAGTAAGCGCATAGGCATTACCCTTGCGGTGGCTTACCTTAAGGACGGTATCTTTGGCCAGAACCGACATCACTGCGCCATCACATTCCTTTGTTTCATAAGAGAATGCGGTATCTGTGCTTACAATAGCCTCTTTACTGAAATGCTTATCCGCATACGCCATAGCTTCTGTTCCGGTCAACAAATTCTCTTTTTTGACAAAGCCGGTATATGCACCAGATGATATAAGATACTAGTTATCACCATCGGCATGGATCGTACCGGCACCGCCAGATGGAATCATGCCGATCACGTTGCCACTTAAGGTATTACTCTGATATATAAAAAGTGCATCATTGCCCGTGTAAACCGCAAGATTAGACACATCGACATCATCATGGTCTGCCGATTTCTCATTTTGGTGTACATTGTCTTGGTTAAGATCCTGAGACTCAATGGCAAGTCCGTTAAGTGTTGCTGAAAGACCTGCAAGCAAGGATATTTCTTCATTTTGAGTATTTTCTGTGTTTATTACGTCTCCCTTAGCTATTGTAGGTGGAGTTACCACCCCGACAATGATCAGACACAAAAGAGACATGTAGTATCTTTTCTTCAACATAACCTCCATAATTTTTTCACATTTAGGGAATTGTAGGAATAACCTGTAGGATTTTGTCAAGAAAAAATGTGGTTAATTTCGCGAAATTTCGGAAGTAACTTAATGAATGCCTGCATCGCATGTGCCAGACAAGCCGGTTATACCCAATTAGAACTTGATGTTGTCAGCGACAATGAACGCGCCATATCTCTTTACAAGAAGTTAGGATTCATGGAATACGGTTGTAATCCAAAAGGATTTCAGTCAAAATATTCCGGTTTTCAGGAACTTATTTACATGCGGCTGGAACTGTAAATTCGGGTTTGCCTCGCTCAGATTTAATCTCAAACGGACGATACCGGATTATATATAATCTACGAAAATTAGCAGTAAGTTTGTCTATAAACGACGGACTTTGAACGATTTCAATGACAAGATTT
>ERZ834722.357-NODE-357-length-50392-cov-6.050460_pt1 | contig 50392 bp, 69 predicted proteins | sample MGYA00519576_ERZ834722 | MGnify/ENA primary metagenome ERZ834722 (study PRJEB31850, sample SAMEA3708759) | human gut metagenome | biome: human gut; feature: human-associated habitat; material: faeces | place: China | collected 2014 ...
TTTCTTTATAGATGATATTATATTGTTAATTTCTTCACTTTCAACATCACTCTTAAATGTAATTACATTATCATAATGCAGTATCTGTTCATACTGGTTATCAATAACACACTGTATACTGTCCTTAATTCCAAAACCTGCCGTTGTCAACGCTGTACATCCTGCGATTCCGATTACTGTCATAAAAAATCTTTTCTTATACAGGAATATATTACGCATAGTAACCTTCCTTGTAAATGAAAGATGCTTCCATATAAATGTATGCTCTAACAATATCTTTCTTCCACTCTTAGGAGCTTTAGGTCTCATAAGTATAGCCGGCACTTCTGAAAGATCATTGTAACACGAATAGAATGCCGCAAGAAATGTTACCGCTACAAGACAGATAATAACTGCCACAGATAATAATGTATGGCTTGCATAAGTTATATGCGGCATCTGGTATATTATGTTCCACGAATTATATATTATATACGGAAACAGCTTTAAACCAACAATACAGCCTATTACACTTCCAGCAAAGGAAGCTATAAAGGCATAGGCAACGAACTTGAATACTATAGTACCTTTTCCATAACCTAAAGCCTTGTATGTTCCGATTAAACTTCTCTGTTCTTCTACCATTCTTGTCATTGTTGTAAGACACACAAGACCTGCAACAATTATAAAGAACAATGGGAATACTGTAGCTATAGCTTTCATTCTGTCAGCACTCGACTCATAATCCCTATACGAATATTGCGACTGTCTTGTAAGCACATACCATTCCCAGTCGTCAGAGTTATTCAAAGTTTCATTCATCTGCTCATCATACTTTGCATATACCGCATCAAAGTCAAACTCTTGAACTGCTTTAATATACGCTGGTTCAATATAAGGTGCTATCATTGAAGACACATCATATCCCGGATAATATTCCTGATACTGCTTCGTAATAGACTCTGTTACCTTCTGTCTTATTGTATCAAGCAGTTCCTGCTTCTTATCTTCCTTGGCTTTGGCAAATTCTTCTTTTATATCCTTCTTCCTGTTATCAAGCTGTCCTGCTGCTATATTCTTAATTCTGTTCTGTACATTTTCAACCTTTTTATCATATTCATCAGAATATGTATCAAGCTCTTTTGCTCCGTCTACTACAGCGTAAGCTTCTGTATAATAATCATTCTTAAATTCATCATCTCCAACATATACACAATAGCTGATATTGCCGTTACCAATATCAGACGAACCTAAATCATAAGAAACGAAGCAAGGCGAATATACTACTCCAACAACTGTATATTCAGTATCCTTAAATGTATCGTTAATATCATCAGAAGTTCCAGACTTAAATTTTAATACATCGCCCACTTTGACAGCTTCCCTTGTAGACTCGTACTTCACAACACATTCTTTATCATTCTGTGGCAGTCTTCCCTCTTTAATGCGAAGTCTGTTAATATAGCTGTCATCATTATCATCTGCATTAAGAGGAATACTTAAAACATGCGCAACTGACTCTTTATCATCATAATTGATGAGCACATCTTTGCTGTTGGCACCATATACTGCCTTTACTCCCTGCACTTTTGCAATTACCTGCAAATCATCATCTGTAAGCCCTATAGATGATATTATTCTTAAATCATTCATATTATATTCATCATAATAGTTATCTGACGAACGCTTCATATCGCCCGAAGATGCTGTGACTCCGGCAAAAAAAGCAGCTCCTATGGCTGTGATTGCCATTATTGAAATAAATCTTCCAAGCGAACCTTTTATCTCTCTTATTAAATCTTTAAATACCGACTTTCCCATTATGTTAATTCCGCCTTTCCATATTAACTACCATTCTATCTGCTCTATTGGAAGCGGATTTTCATTGACAGTTACACTGTCAACTACTCCATTTTTCACTTTGATAACCTTATCGCCCATAGCTGTCAGTGCAAGATTATGTGTTATAACTACAACTGTAACACCTCTTTCACGGCATGTATCCTGCAACAGCTTTAATATCTGCTTGCCTGTATTATAATCAAGTGCTCCCGTAGGTTCATCGCATAACAGAAGCTTTGGATTTTTGGCCAACGCTCTTGCTATTGCAACTCTCTGCTGTTCACCACCTGATAACTGTGCCGGAAAGTTAGAACTTCTTTCCTTAAGTCCTACTGCTTCTATAACCTCATCAACATCGAGCGGATTCTTACATATCTGTGTTGCAAGCTCAACATTTTCCCTTACAGTAAGATTTTGTACAAGATTATAGAACTGGAATACAAAACCTATATCATATCTTCTGTATGTAGTAAGTCTCCTGGCTGTGAACTTTGACACATTCTCTTTATCTACGATAATCTTTCCTGTCGTAGCTGTATCCATACCACCCATAAGATTAAGTATTGTACTCTTACCTGCACCACTCGCACCTGCTATAACTGCAAACTCTCCCTTATCTATCGTAAAGCTTGCACCGTTAAGTGCTTTTATCTTTACATCACCCATTTTATAAATCTTCTTTACATCATCAAATTCTATGTAGCTCATACGCACCTCTGTAAATTAATATGATTATTTATGTAGTAAATATATAATAACTCATTTTAGGTATAATAGCAAAATAAAAGTGTATAATTTATTAATTATAATAACCGGGTTTCTTATTTATGCTATCAGCAGTTGCTTATTTTTTTCAAAAGCTTATACAGCCATTAAAATTCATAATTTTAATATGTCTGATTATTTCAATCGTCTTAACTCCATTTAATAGGGTAAATGCTAAAGAAAACGACTCATCTCCAAAAGATAATGAAATACACGCCAGATTTGCAGCAGTAATAGATGCCGATACTAACAGGCTTCTATATGGTAAAAATGCTGACACCAAAGCACCTATGGCAAGCACCACCAAGATTATGACATTAATAACCGCCCTTGAGATATGTCCTGATGATTATATTGCCACCACTTCTGCATATGCGGCTTCTATGCCAGATGTACAACTTAATGCTGTAAAAGGCGAACAGTTTTCAATAAAAGACCTGTACTATTCCCTTATGCTTCGTTCCCATAATGATACCGCCGTTATAATTGCAGAAAATACCGCCTACTATTATATCTGTTCTTTAACCGATAAAGAACGCAACGAACTTACCTTTGACATTTCTTTTATAAATGACTACTCTTATAACTCACATTTTATTGAGAATATATCCAAAGAACAAAGCAAAGCACTTGTGCTGGTATTTACTAATTTAATGAATAGAAAAGCCACCAGTCTTGGCTGTAATAGCACGCATTATATAACACCTAATGGACTTGATGCTTCTGATGATACAGGCATTCACTCGACAACAGCCTATGAATTAGCAGTTGTTATGTCCTACTGCATTAAAAACGAACATTTCCTTTCTATAACACAGACACACGATTACAGTTTTACAAGTCTTTCCGGCAGAAAATATTCTGTAAGCAATGCCAATGCTTTTCTTAATATGTATGATAACATTATATCCGGCAAGACGGGCTTTACTGGCGATGCCGGCTACTGCTATGTGTGTGCCTATAAGGATAACGACAGGACATTTATTGTTGCCCTGCTTGCCTGTGGCTGGCCTGACAACAAGACTTATAAATGGTCTGACGCAAAACGTCTTCTTGACTACGCCAGAGCCAGCTATACAAAGCAGGACATACTTATCTGCCCTAAAGTCTTTAATATAAAGATTAAAAACGGCTCTAAAAGTTCCATTGATATACTATTTGATAAAAAACTGTCTGCCTGCATAAGCGATAATGATAATGTAGAAGTCGTGTACAACATTCCATCAAGCATTACTGCACCGGTTAATAACGAGTGTATTATTGGAAATGTATGTGTTAACATTAATGATAAGGAAATTCAAAGATACAATATATATTGTAATGAAAACATAAAAAAAGTTTCATTTATTAGTAAAATAACACAAAAAGTCAAGAAATTATAATTGATTATTGTATTTTTTGTGTATTTGATTAACAAAATAATGACACACTAATGTTAATATAGTATAATTGTAAAATATGAGATTGTATACATTATGTTAATATATACAAGAATGGAGGATTATTATGAACAGAATATACAAATGCTTTCCAGGAGGTAAATTCAAGGTATTAACATTAAGCTACGATGACGGCAAGCTTGAAGATAAAAGACTAGTTGATATATTTAACAAGAACGGCATACGTGCTACCTTCAATGTCAATTCAGGGTTAACAGATATGCCAATCAGACTGCCTGCAAGCGAATGGAATGATTTATATGACAATCATGAAATAGCTCTTCATACATGCACACACCCTACTATGAACAGATGTGGCAGCTATGAGATAGCAAGGGAAATTCTTGAAGATAAGACTAATATTGAGAAAATAATACATAAACCCGTAAGAGGAATGGCTCTTCCTAATGGAGCCGGCAACAAGCTAATTACTTCTATTGCTGCTGACCTTGGCATTAAATATATACGACCAGCCTCTGACCAGTACGCTGTTGTCAAATCAGCACTCGAATATGCCAACGATTGTGAAGGTCCTATTCTTCTTGGTGATGAAAATGGCTTTTCTATGCCAACAGATTATATGAACTGGATACCAACCTGCCACCACAACCATAATCTTGTTGAGTTTGGCAAGCGTTTTATGAAGCTTACTAAAAAGCAGTACCTATATATGATGTATGTATGGGGACACAGCTTTGAATTTGAACGTAATAACAATTGGGAAGTTATGGAAGAATTCTGTGAAATGATTGGCCACCGTGATGATATATGGTATGCTACTAACATCGAAATCGTAGATTACAACGAAGCATTTGACAGGCTTCAGATATTCGCCGATAATGAATATATCTATAACCCAAGTGCCTTTTCTGTCTGGGTTGCTGTTAATAATGTCCGTGTCGTTGAGATACCAGGTGGAGAAACTATAAAGTTATAGTTATATTTACAATATGTTAAGCCATTATATCAATACCTGTATGCAGCCCTGATTATCTCACATATTGTTTTATGTATAATAATACCTCCAGATATGACATGAATATCTGGAGGTATTAATTATTTCTTGTATAAAATATTCAGATTATTTATTCTTCTGCTTGCGAAGGCTCTTTATTGCTGTAGTTATCTTAATTGGATTGCCATATCTAAGCGTTCCCATTCTGTATATTGATGAACCTATCATACCAACACCTATAATGCTTGCTACAAGTATTATAAATGAAACAACAACTTCCCAAACAGCTACATTTCCCATTGCAACACGGGCAAACATCGCACTGTATGAACTGATTGGCAGATATGACAATACCTTCATAGCAATACCATCTATATTCATAAGCTGAAAAAGAGTAATAAAGTATACAATCATAATAACCATCTGTATGCTTCCGGCACTCTTATTAATATCCTCTGTCTTAGAAACAAGTGCACCAAATGCTCCATATATAAATGTATAGAAAAGCACACCGCCAAGTCCGAATAACGCATAGGTAACAAGTACATTTGCAGGAATATCAAGTAACATATCTAACATTCCGCCCCACGCACTCTGATTAAACTTATATGCACCGACAATCGCAAGCATAAGTATTCCAGCCTGACATAACGAAGCTATTGTACCAGCAAGCACCTTTCCAAAAAATAAAATCTTAGTATCAGCACTTGTTACAAGCACCTCTATAGTCCTGTTGGACTTCTCCTGAGTAACTGATGTCGCAACCATAACACCATAGAATATTATTATCATAAATATAATGATAATGAGTGCATAACAATAAAAATAATTATTTCCCATATCCTTACCAAGAACAACTGTCTGACTGTTAATCTCTGGATTAAATGCCGTTATTATCTGCTCATAATCAAGATTATGGATACTGCAGTACACCATCTGGTTAAGTGCTGTAAGTACCTGATTAAACTGCATATCAATGCTGTCAGTCATACTCTTATTGTATACAATATACTCATAATCTGTAAGACTGTGAACCACAAAGCCTGCCTTGACTTCTTCATCTGACACTTTATCCTTTAATTCACTTTCTGATGACACTTTTTCAACCTTCATATCATCAAAAGCTGCCTGAATTATCTGAATATCTGAAAATGTTCCAGACTCATCATATATAAGAATTACATCTTTATTATTGTCTGCTTTATTATCTTTATCAGAATCACTCTTACCATCAACATTATCTTTATCGCTGTCAGAATCTCCAGAATTCTGTTCTGTACTATTAGTAATTCCTGTGATGGCACTTATATCTATAAATCTTGGCACAAACATAATAGCAGCAGCTATAACAGCTATAACAACCGTACTGATTACATACGACTTATTCTTAATATAAGTCATAAGCTCATATTGAAGAACTACACCTAACTTTTTCATCAGCGTACACCTCCCTCAACAGACTTTTTATGTTCACTGCTTTCACCTTGCGGTAACTCATCAACAATATCTCTATTATAACTATTATCGTCATTACTATTATTCTTATAATCTACCACTTTGTCGTCTTCCATATCATCACCTACAAGAGATACAAATATATCATTAAGAGATGGCTTATAAGTTTCAAAATGCTCAATTTCTATACCACACGCAATCATTCTTTTAAGAATATCCGCCCTTGACACGCCATTTATATTCCTTACAATAATCTCCTCTCTTGTTCTTCCAGTCTCTGTTATTATGTCAGACACATTGTCTTTTATAATCTGTGACAACTCATCAAGCCCCATATTAACATCTGATATAACCAGCTGATTCTCGCCATACTGTCTCTTAATGTCTTTAAGATTGCCTGCAAGTGCTATATTTCCCTTATCTATTATCGCTATGTCACGACAGAACTCCTCTACATAACTCATCTGGTGGCTTGAAAATATAACTATTCTTCCTTCGTTTATGACTTCTGTCACAACATCCTGAAGTATCTTTGAATTCACCGGATCAAGCCCGCTAAATGGCTCATCGAGTATAACTATCTCTGGTTCACACGCAAGTGTTGAAGCAAGCTGTACTTTCTGCTGATTACCCTTGGATAATGTCTCTAACTTTCTGTTGGCATACTCATCTATCTCAAGACGCTTTAGCCACTTCTTTGCATTATTGACTGCCTCTTTCTTGGATAGTCCTCTAAGTCTTGTAAGATATACTATCTGTTCAAGCACTGTCTTCTTAGGATATAACCCTCTCTCTTCTGGCAGATAGCCTATAAGATGCTTCTTAGGGTTAAACGGCTCATCGTCAAGATATACCTCACCCTCATCTGCTTTAAAGACATCCATAATAATTCTTATCGTAGTTGTCTTACCTGCTCCATTTCTTCCAAGAAGTCCAAGTGCACTTCCACTTTCAACTTCAAAAGAAATGCCGTGTAGAACCTGATTACCTTCAAAAGACTTTGTCAGGTTTCTTACTTCAAGTTTCATTAAAATGTTCTCCTCTCATATTTGTAAAACTTTTATAGTAATTGTATCATATGAAAGAACATTTTGGCAGTCAAATTTTTGTTGAATTTTAAGAATTTCAGGAATTTCAGGAAATATTCTTTCTGTATATTCCTGTTGAAGTTTAAAACCAAAAAGAGCCTGAAACAAGTAAACTTGTTTCAGACTCTTCTGTCATTATCTATACACGCACATCGTGCTTGTAATATGTAATATTATTTATTACTGTGGCTGCTTTCCGATGTAAGCAAGGATACCACCATCAACATAAAGAATATGTCCGTTAACGGCATCTGAAGCTTCTGAAGCAAGGAATACAGCTGGACCAGCTAATTCTTCTGGCTTTAACCATCTGTTAGCAGGTGTCTTAGCACAGATGAACTGATCGAATGGATGTCTAGAACCATCAGCCTGTCTTTCTCTTAATGGAGCTGTCTGAGGTGTCTCGATGTAACCAGGTCCAATACCATTACACTGGATATTGTACTGACCATACTCAGAACAAATATTTCTTGTAAGCATCTTAAGACCACCCTTAGCAGCAGCATAAGCTGATACTGTTTCACGGCCTAACTCTGACATCATAGAGCAGATGTTAATAATCTTACCGTGACCTCTTTCGATCATTGATGGAATAACTGCCTTAGATACGATAAATGGTGCATTAAGGTCAACGTCGATAACCTGTCTGAATTCAGCAGCTGTCATATCGCACATTGGAATTCTCTTAATGATACCAGCATTGTTAACAAGGATATCGATAGGAGCTACATCCTTAGCAATCTGAGCAACCATAGCGTTAACCTGCTCTTCGTTAGTTACGTCACATACATAACCGTGAGCATCGATACCAGCTTCCTTGTAAGCTGCTAATCCCTTATCTACTAATTCCTGCTTAATATCGTTAAATACGATTGTAGCACCTGCCTTAGCCATTCCGCTAGCGATAGCAAAACCGATACCATAAGAAGCACCTGTAACTAAAGCAACTTTTCCTTCAAGTGAAAAATTTACTGACATTTTAAAATCTCCTTTTCTCTTAATATTATATCAATGAACTCCAGAGCATATGGAATATCACAATATACTCCATACCTCTATGAGAATCATCCATCATAATGGATTATGCCATTAATATTAAACAGCATAATGTGTATGTAACCTATAATAATACAGCTACTCTTTATATATCAATCAATAACAATAAAATAATCTTGTTAAGCAATTATAAAGACATTCTGATTATCTAAGATCCTTCATATCTACATCATCCATATCATCGAAGTCCTGGTTCTCACCAACCATACCCCAGATGAATGTATAAGCGTGAGTAGCTGAAGCTGAGTGAATTGACCAACTTGGTGATATAACAGCTTCTTCATTTCTCATAACAATGTGTCTTGTCTCTGTTGGCTCACCCATATAGTGGAATACAACAGCATCTTCCGGAACTTCAAAGTAAAGATATACTTCCATTCTTCTGTCATGTGTATGACATGGCATTGTGTTCCATACGCTTCCTGGTTCAAGGCAAGTCATACCCATCTCTAACTGGCAGCTTTCAACCTGTCCTGGAAGGATATACTTATTGATTGTTCTATGGTTAGCACTCTCAAGACATCCAAGTTCCTTTTTATTCTCAGGTAAAATGTCCTTAGCTGGATCAATAAATACTGTTGGGTATGTCTTATGTGCTGGTGCACTGTTAAGATAGAACTTAGCCGGGTTCTTAGGGTCTTCACTCTTGAACGAGATATCCTTAGCACCCATACCTATGTACATACCGTCTTTATATTTGAAGTTATATTCCTTGCCATCTACTGTAACTGTTCCGTTACCACCGATGTTAATGATACCCATCTCTCTTCTTTCAAGGAAATACTTAGCTCTAAGTTCAGCACCTGCTTCAAGAACAAGTTCCTTATTAACTGGTGTAGCAGCTCCTACTATAATTCTGTCAATCTGACTGTAGATTGTCTTAATCTCATCAGCTACAAATAAATTCTGAATTAAAAAGTCATGTCTTAATCTGTCTGTGTCATAGTTCTTGACATCAGCAGGATTTGCTCCTGGTCTTACTTCCATTTTTATGTCTCCTTTTCTTGTTCAAATATGATTATGGATAACTTACAATAATATCATCCAGCTCATTTTATATAATATAATATCATTATTTATATATTTTTACAACTAATAATTCGTTTAATAAGCGGACTTGTCTTTACAATATCCTCTGATATTTCAAACGCTTTGATAATTAAGCCCTCTGCCTCTAATATTTTATCTTTATTGGCGGCATAGATTGTGGCAAGGCAGTCACCACATTTTACATAATCTCCGCGCTTGGCTGACAGCTTTACGCCGACAGAATAATCTATAACATCTTCTTTTGTCATTCTTCCGCCACCTAATATCATCGAGGCTTCTCCTATAAGTTCTGACTCAATTCTTTGAACATAGCCTTCTTTATCTGCTTTAACCTCTATTTTATAATTACATTCTGTAAATTCATCTAAATCGTCAAATACAGTTATATCCCCACCCTGACGTTTAATGAATTCCAAGAATTTATTATATGCACTTCCATCATCTATGGAATTCTGTAACATACCTCGTGCCTTGTCTGCATTTTCTTCTACTTTAGAAGCAATAAGCATCTGTGTGCCTAATTCAAGGCAGAGATTAATAAGGTCTTCTGGACCTTCTTTCTTTAAAGTCTTTACCGCTTCCGCAACCTCCAGTGCATTACCTACAGCAAGGCCCAGCGGCTCATCCATATCTGATATTACTGCTATTGTGTTTCTGCCAGCAAGACTTCCTATCTTAACCATCTCTTCTGCAAGTTTCTCGGCATCCTGCATATTTTTCATAAATGCACCGCTTCCGACTTTAACATCAAGCACAATCGCCCCTGCACCTGCGGCAATCTTTTTGCTCATTATACTGCTTGCTATAAGCGGTATGCTGTCAACAATGGCAGTAACGTCCCTTAAAGCATATATCTTCTTATCTGCCGGAGCAAGATTGCCTGTCTGTCCTGTAAGTGCAAGTCCTATCTCTTTAATATTATCAATAAATTCTTCTTCACTTAACTTAGTCCTGAAGCCTTTAATACTCTCTAGCTTATCAATTGTTCCGCCAGTATTGCCAAGTCCACGTCCGCTCATCTTGGCAACCTTGCCTCCACAGGCAGCTACCATTGGTGCAAGTATAAGTGTTGTCTTATCACCAACACCGCCTGTGCTGTGTTTATCTACATTAATGCCGCCTATCTCTGACAAATCCATCATATCACCGCTATGTGCCATCGCAAGCGTAAGATTGGTTGTTTCCTCATAATTCATTCCATTAAAATATATCGCCATAAGAAGTGCCGACATCTGATAATCCGGAATTGTGCCATTGGTATATTCATTAATAACATAATCAATTTCTTCTTTTGACAATGATTCATTATATTTTTTCTTGGATATTATATCAAACATTCTCATAGCTATCACTCCTCAAACAATTGATTTTTAATTGTAACACTCTGCTTTATTTTACATTTTTGTGAATTTCTGTTTCGTAACATTGTATTTGATTATATACTAACATTTTTCTGTAATTTATGCTATTATTATTAGCAGAATTCTTAAAATAAGAAAGCAGGCAGCAGTTATTGCCTGCGGTTATTAATATAATACAAGGAGATATAATAATGAGTTTTGAATTTATACGAAAGCTTCCTACACCAACGGATATCAAGCGTGATTTTCCAGTTCCTGAAAGGGTTGCTGAATTAAAGAAAGAACGAGATAAAGAAATTGCCGATGTAATTACTGGCAGGTCAGATAAATTTCTTGCTATAATCGGACCTTGTTCTGCCGATAACGAGGACGCTGTATTAGACTATACATTAAGACTTAAAAAAGTTCAGGAAAAGATTGCTGACAAAGTACTAATCATTCCAAGAGTATATACTAACAAGCCAAGAACCACAGGCACTGGCTATAAAGGTATGCTCCACCAGCCTGACCCAGAGAAAAAGCCTGACCTTCTTGCTGGACTTGTTGCTATCAGAAAAATGCACATAAGAGTTATGGAAGAAACAGAACTTATGCCAGCCGATGAAATGTTATACCCTGAGAATTACTGGTTCCTTGCTGATGTACTCTCATATGTTGCCGTTGGTGCAAGATCTGTTGAAGACCAGCAGCACAGACTTACTGTAAGTGGTATGGACGTTCCTGCTGGTATGAAGAACCCTACAAGCGGTGATTTCTCAGTTATGCTTAACTCTGTAATCGCTGCTCAGGCAAAGCAGTCTTTCATATACAGAAACTGGGAAGTTGAAACACCTGGTAATCCTCTGGCTCACACTATATTAAGAGGTGCTGTCAACAAACACGGACAGAACATTCCTAACTACCATTATGAAGATTTAATAAGACTTGCCAATATGTATAAGAATAAGGATTTACTCAATCCAGCTTGTATCGTTGATGCTAACCACAGCAACTCTGGCAAAATGTATGCTGAACAGATAAGAATTACTAAAGAAGTAATTCACAGCCGCAATCATTCAAATGATGTTAAACAGCTTGTTAAAGGTGTTATGATTGAAAGTTATATTGAACCTGGCTGCCAGAAAGTCGGCGAAGGTATATATGGCAAATCAATAACAGACCCTTGCCTTGGCTGGGAAGAATCTGAAAAGTTATTATACACAATAGCTGATATGCTCAAATAACATTTTCAGGCACCCCGGATTTACGTAGGCTTCGCACAACGTGCCTGCCAACAATAATATAAAACTGACTAATAATGCCATTGCTATTTTCCTTATATTAATATTCACATATGACCCTCTGCTGGTTTCCCATATGGATATTAGTATGAATATAGTAATGGCATATATTATATAATGTGGAAATGTCATCACTATGTATACAAACATTCCTTTTATCCCCATATTCATTACACTTACGCTCACAACCATTCCAACGCTCATTCCAATAATTCCGAAAATTATATATACTGCCGGAACTGCAACAGGTGTAATAAGCAGTAATATGAGAAGTGTCAATTCTTTTATTCTCGTTTTAAAAATATATTGCCACAACGCCACATTATTTACCTTCATATCAATAATAGATAACCTGAAATCATTATTCAGTACTCCAACCTTATCCGTTATATTTATTATTGCATAATTAGCTATCAGTGTCCCAGCAATAACTCCCACCATAACTGCCAACATATATCTGTATCGTTTTAAAAAAATCCCAGCCATATAAATACCTCCTTATTATCTGGTCAGGCTATTTATATGCTGGGATTTCTTTTAATATGTTTTGATTATTGAATTTAATTATTGAATTTAATCATTTGATTGTTTTAATTACTTTATTTACTTCATTTATAAGGTCTGCTCATATGCAAGTATAGCAGATATTGTCTTGGAATCTTCTATTATTCCGTTCATAATCATATCTTTTAATTCCTGCAATGTATAATACTCAACATTAATATATTCTTCTTCGTCAAGCTGCTGTACTGACTTTGTAAGCTTATCAGCCACATATATATCAACCTTTTCATTGCAGAAAGCAACTGCCGTAATTATAGATATAAGCTTTCTTACATTATCAGGGTCAGCTTTATACCCTGTTTCTTCTTCCAACTCTCTTATTGCCGCAGTCTTGACAGGTTCACCCTTATTAATTCCTCCTGCTGGTATTTCAAGAGTTTCTTTATCTGGTGAATTACGAAACTGCCTTACCATAATAATTCTGCCATCATCACGAACAGCAACAACAGCCGCAGCTCCCTTATGCTCAATATGATCCCAATACACTGTCTTGCCGTCTGGTGTAACAATCGTATCTTTATAAAATTCAAGCATTGAACCTTTATACATCAACTCTCTGCCAACTCTTTTTATATGTTCCATATTGAATCCTCATTTTTATTATTTAATATTATGACATTTATCATAACATGCATCTGTGGCTTTTATGACAGCATTACGGAAATTGTGTTCTTCAAGTGCTGCTACGCCAGCTATTGTTGTACCACCCGGTGAGCATACTTTATCCTTTAACACTCCCGGATGCTCGTTAGTTTCAAGAACCATCTTAGCTGAGCCAAGAACTGTCTGTGCAACTAATTTATAAGCGTCATCTCTCTTAATTCCATATTTGACAGCACTATCAGCAAGTGCCTCAATAAACATATATACATATGCTGGCGAACTTCCGCTTGCACATACAATAACATCCATAAGCTTCTCATCAACATAGACAACCTTTCCAAATGAATTAAAAAATCTGTCTATAACATCTCTCTGTTCAAACGAAAATTCATCTTTATTGTATGATACGCCAGTCATCCCTTCTCCGACAAGAGCCGGTGTATTAGGCATTGCTCTTACAACCTTAGTATTAATTCCAAGATTATCCTTAATAGAGTCTATTGTAATTCCAGGTGCTATAGATATAACAACGCTGTCTTCTCTTATGACATTAACTATATTCTTCATTACAGCACTATATACCTGTGGCTTAACTGCTAATACTATATACTGGGCATTGTTAGCACATTCTGCATTGCTCTCAGCATATTTGACACCTGTTTCATCACTTATCCTTTTACATTTATCAAGGTCTGGACAGGTAAATATAATATCTGATGGTTCAAATACATTAAGGACACCTTTAAGCATAGCATATCCCATATTACCCATTCCAATAAAGCCTATCTTTGCCATACTGCCTGCTCCTTTCAGGATTTAGTTTTAATTTTTATCAACATTTTATTAATGTTTTTCTATTAAATTACTTCTGCTCAAGAAGCTTTTCTACACTTACTAATTTTGTACATAATACAAATAATTCTGCTGCTTCAGACATTTCCTCTGGTGTAGGGAAAGATGGTGCAATTCTTATATTGCTGTCCTTAGGATCTTTTCCATAAGGGAATGTAGCACCTGCGTTTGTAAGGATAACACCTGCTTCTTTACACTTTGCAACTATTGCCTTAGCGCAGCCTTCCATAGCATCAAATGATATGAAGTATCCTCCTCTTGGCTCTGACCAAGTACCAATTCCAAGACCTGTAAGTTCATCTTCAAGCACCTTTAAAGTAGCTTCAAACTTTGGACGCATAAATTCAGCGTGCTTCTTCATATGTTCCTTAAGACCTGCAACATTCTTGAAATATCTTACGTGTCTTAACTGGTTAATCTTATCGTGACCAATTGTCTGAATTGTCATCTGCTTCTTAATATCAGCTACATTATCCTTTGATGTTGCAAGTGCTGCCACACCTGAACCTGGGAATGTAACCTTAGATGTAGAGGCAAATTCAAATACCATGTCTGGATTTCCAGCTTTCTCACATTCAGAAATAATATCAAGGATTTCATCCTGCTTGTCATCATAAAGATGATGAATAACATATGCATTATCCCAGAATATTCTAAAGTCCTTAGCTGCTGGCTTTAATGCTGCCATTCTCTTTACTGTCTCATCTGAGTATGTATAGCCCTGTGGATTAGAATACTTTGGTACACACCAGATACCCTTAATAGACTCATCTTCGCTTACAAGCTTCTCTATCATATCCATATCAGGTCCATCAACAGACATTGGAATATTAATCATTTCAATCCCAAATCTTTCTGTTATAGCAAAATGTCTGTCATAGCCTGGAACTGGACAGAGCCACTTTACTTTATCAAGCTTGCACCAAGGTGTATTTCCAAGAATACCGTGTGTATACGCTCTTGATACCTGATCATACATAATATTAAGACTTGCATTACCATATATAATAACGTGTTCAGGTGTTGTTCCCATCATATCTGCCATAAGCTTCTTAGCTTCAGGAATTCCATCAAGAACACCATAATTTCTACAATCTGTTCCGTCCTCTGACTTTAAGTCAGATGAACTATTGATTACATCAAGCATATCCATTGTTACGTTAAGCTGAGTTGCTGATGGCTTACCTCTTGACATATTAAGGTTAAGTCCCTTAGCTTTTGCTTCCTTGTATCTTTCATCAAGTTCAGCCTTTAACTGTAATAACTGTTCTTTGCTCATTTCATTATACTGCATATTAATCCTCCATTTCGTAATTAAAAGGTCTTAAATACTATACTATGAAGATGATTTTTTAGCAATAGTTTTCACATTATATTTATGAATTTTGATTAAAAATATTAACAATAATTATATGTATTAACTGTTAGAATAATAATTTTTTGAAACACCAGAGAGAATTGTACAAGATAATTAAATAAAATAAGAAGAAAAATAGTAGATGTTTTTATAAAAACATCTTTTTATTTTAAAATATTTGTGTTATAATCTCTTTGGAAAGAAAATATTTGTTATAAAAGAATAAGAGAGAGGAATATGATAATATGAAAGTGGTAATAAAAGAAAAAAATAGTGTTAGAATTAATAAGTTTTTAGATTCAGTGTTATATATATTAGGTTATACACTTGTATTTCTTATTGTAGATGCTATATTTAATTCTTTTGATGTGGATAACTTTTGGTATGAACTTTTAGCGGTAGTTATTATTTATGTATTAAATAAAACAGTAAGACCAATTATATTTAAGTTAACAATACCAATAACAGCCTTAACATTTGGACTATTTTATCCATTTATAAACTTTTTTATATTAAAACTTGTTGATTTAATACTTGGTGATCATTTTAATATATATGGATTTTGGAGTGGACTTTTAATCGCAATATGTATTAGTATTATGAATTTCTTTGTAGAAGAATTAATAGTAAAACCAATAATAAGAAGGTGTAATAATGAATAGAGTTGCATTTAATATATTTGGATTTAATGTATATTATTATTCTTTGTGTATACTTTTAGGTGTTATAGTAGCGTACATATTAATAACACGTGAAGGGAAAAAGCAAGGATTAACAAAAGAATTTACAAGCGATTTAATATTTTATACATTAATAATTGGAATATTAGGTGCGAGAGTTTATTACTGTGTATTTAACTTAGATTACTATCTAGCAAATCCATCAGAAATATTAAAAATATATAATGGTGGACTTGCGATTCATGGAGGAGTAATTGCGGGACTTATATTTGTATACTTTTATACTAAGAAAAAGAATGTTAGTTTTATAAAAATATTAGATATAGTTGCGCCTGCGGTTATAATTGCGCAAAGCTTTGGAAGATGGGGTAATTTCTTTAATCAAGAAGCACATGGAGGAATTACAACATACCAAAATTTAAAAAATATGCATATACCTGAATTTATAATAAATGGGGTGCATATTGAAGGTAAATACTATTATCCAACATTCTTTTTTGAAAGTATTTGGTGTTTAATAGGATTTATAATATTAATGATTGCAAGAAAAAATAAAAATTTAAGAAAAGGTTTTCAAATAGGTTTTTATTTTATATGGTATGGAATAGGAAGATTCTTTATAGAAGCACTTAGAACAGACAGTTTAATGTTCTTTAATTTAAAGATTGCCCAAATAGTATCATTAGTAGGTATAATAATTGGAATAATTATTATAGTAACAAATAGAAATAAAAAGTACTATAATGAAATGGAGGTAAAATAATGATTTATGACTCTATTATAATAGGTGCGGGACCAGCATCTTTAAGTGCGGCACTTTATCTTAAGAATGCTAATAAAAATATACTTATTTTAGAAAAAAATGCACCTGGTGGGAAATTACTTAAAACTGATAAAATAAATAATTATTTAGGATTTAAAAATATAGATGCAAGCTCTCTTGCTTATGATATGTATGAACAAGTAATTAATTTGGGAGTTCCTATTAAAACAGAAAAAGTAATTGATGTTATAGATGGCAAAGAAAAAATAGTTAAAACAGAAAAAAATGAATATAAAACTAAAACTATATTAATTGCGTGTGGTAGAGTAGAAAAAAAACTTGATATATTAAAAGAACATGCACTTAATATAAGTTATTGTGCTAAATGTGATGGTTCACTATATAATGGTAAAGATGTTATGCTTATTGGTAATAATAAAGAAAGTGAAAATGATGCAATATACTTAAGTAATATAGTAAACAGTTTAATATATGTTAATTATAGCAATGATGATATAACTTTTGATAAAGATAATATTAAAGTTATTAATAAAAAAATAAGCAATTTAAATGTTAATGATGAAATTATTAAAACTGTAACTATAGATGATAAAGAATATGCTATAGATGGATTGTTTATAGAAAATGGATACACACCTAATATTGATTTTATAAAATCACTTAATATAAAACTTGATAATAATTATATTGTTGTAGATGAAAATATGAAAACTAATATAGATGGTATTTATGCATCAGGAGATATAATTAAGAAAAAAGTATATCAAATAGTAACTGCGGCATCAGATGGAGCAATAGCGGCTTTATCAATAATAAAAGATTTAAAGTAAGGAGTAATGGTTATGACTTTTTCAGGAAAAATAAAAAAAGAAATATCAAATCTAGAATGTACTAAACTTGAATATATATCAGAATTATCTGGAATAATCAGAACAAGTGCCGATATAAAATTGTACGCAATAAGAATTCAAACAGAAAATATAAATGTTGCAAATAGAATATTTAAAATAGTTAAAGAAATATATAATGTTACATCTAATATAACTATAAAGAAAAATTATAACTTTAAAAAGAATGAAGTATATATTATTGAAATAAAAAAAGATGTACTTACAATAATAAAAGATTTAGGTTTACTTAATGAAAAAGGTTTTGATTTACTAAAGGTTCCTAGTGAGTTTATAGTTGCGGATGATGAACTTAAAAGAGCATTTATAAGAGGATGTTTCCTAATATGTGGAAGTGTAAATGATCCAAAGACATCAAGATATCATTTGGAGTTTTTAATAGAAAATTTGGAATTTGCAGAATTTTTGAATAATCTATTAAATGAATATAATTTAAATTCAAAAGTACATAGAAGAAAAAAAGGTTATATGGTTTATATTAAAGAATCAGAAAAGATTAGTGAATTATTAACTATAATAAAGGCTTATGAAGAAGTACTTTATTATGAAGATATAAGAACATATAGAGAAAAAGTTAATATGACTAATAGAATAAATAACTGTGAACAAGCAAATATAGAAAAGAGTATGAAATCTGCTCAAAGTCAAGTTGATGATATTAATTATTTAAAAGAAATAGATGCATATGATTTACTTGATGATAAAGTTAAAGAAGTTGCAAATTATAGATTAAAGTATCCTGAAAGTTCATTAATAGAATTAAGTGAGATAATTTCAATAGAAACAGGGAATAAGGTAACAAAGTCTTGTATTAATCATAGACTTAGAAAAATAAGAGAATTAGTTAGAAAGGCTAAAGAAAATTCTAATTAATTCTCTTTTTTTAGTGGAATTTTAGTTATTTATAGAGAATATAAGTATAGGAGGCGAATTATGTACGAATTAAAAGAAGAATTAAATATAGAGAATATGATATATGAAATAAGAGAAAAACAAGTAATGCTAGATTCAGATTTGTCAAAATTATATCAGTGTAAAAATGGAACAAAAGAAATAAATCAGGCAGTGAAGAATAATCCAGATAAATTTCCTGAAAGATATAGTTTTCAATTAAGTGATAATGAGTATAATAACTTGAGGTCAAAAAATTTGACCTCAAGTTTAGAAAATGGTTATGGTTGCAGAAGATATAACCCATATAGATTTTCAGAATGTTTTTTTGTTTTGTTTGCATGAAAAGAATCCGAAAAACTTTTGGTCGAAGATTTCGACCAAAAATATAAAAAATGTGAAAATATGTGAAAAAAGTGTTAAGTTGTAGAAATAAATTTAAATACTTTAAGTCTAAAAAAAATTATGTTATAATTTATAATAGTAGGGTGATTTAAATATGAATAAAAAGGAATTTAAAACTCTTGATGAACAACTTGGAATTTTTAAAAGTAAAGGTCTTACTATAAATGATGAAGAAGAAGCAAGAAATATACTTTTAAAAGAAAATTACTTTTTTATAAATGGTTATAGAAGAGTATTAATGGTTTCATCAAAAGAAAAGAAATTTGTAAAAGGTGCAACCTTTGATGAATTATATGCAATTTTTATGTTTGATAGAGAATTTAGAAATATATTATTTAAAAATTTGCTTATAGTAGAAAATAATATTAAAAGTATAATATCATATAAGTTATCTGTTAAATATGGTTATAAAGAGAAAAATTACTTAAAGGAATCTAATTTTACAACTGATAATAAAGATAAAAGAAGAGTTAGTGATGTAATAAATAAAATGAAAAGACAAATTAGAGTAAATAGTCAAAATCATAGTGCTACTCTTCATTATATAACAAATTATGGTTATATTCCTTTATGGGTACTCGTAAAAGTGCTGTCATTTGGTTTAATAAATGAACTTTATGGAATACTAAAACCGGAGGATCAAAAAGAAATTGCAGATCTTTATAATGTTGAAATGGAAGATATGGAAGTATATTTATCATTACTTGCAAATTATAGAAATTTGTGTGCACATGAAGATATAGTGTTTGATCATAGAACACAAAAATATATTTCTAATACTAAATATCATAATGAACTAAAAATAAAGCAAGATGAATTTGGTGAATACATAAAAGGAAAAAATGATATATTTGCGTTAATAATAATATTAAAACAAATGCTTACAAAAGATGAATTTATGCATATGATGGATGAAATAAATCTTAAACTTCAAGATTTAACATGGCAAATAAAATCAGTAAAAATTAATAAATTATATGATACATTAGGTTTCCCAGAAAATTATATGGATTTAATAAATATAGAATAGAGGATGATAATATGAAAGATAGAAAAAGGTTATTTAAATATTTTTTAGCTTATGTATTTACAATATTTAGTGCTGTATTTGCAGTTATTATATATTTAAAATATTTTCCAGTAGAGTCAAAAGTAATAACAGAAAAGAAAACAGTTAATGAAACAAAATTAAGCGAAACAGCAATAGAAGATTCAATAGATAAAGCATATGATTCTGTTGTAACTGTAGAAAGCTATAAAAATAATCAAAATATAGGCAGTGGATCGGGATTTGTATATAAAGTAGATGATAATAAAGGTTACATACTTACAAACCACCATGTAATAGATTCTGCTGATAAAATAGAAGTTATTTTATCAGACAATGAAACAGTAGAGGTTAAATTACTTGGTAGTGATGAATACACTGATATAGCTGTTCTTTCAATAGATAAAAGTAAAGTTAAAAAGGTTGCTACTTTAGGCGATAGTGATAATATTAATTTAGGATCAACAGTAATAGCGATTGGTAGCCCTATGGGATCAGATTATAGTGGTTCTATAACAAGAGGTATTATATCTGGTAAAGATAGAATGATAGAAACAGATTCTATAATAGCAAAAGTAATACAAACAGATGCTGCAATAAATCCTGGTAATAGTGGTGGACCACTTGTTAATTTAGCAGGTGAAGTAATAGGAATTACTTCTATGAAACTTGCAACAGAAGAAATAGAAGGTATGGGATTTGCAATACCAATAAATGATGTTAAAAATTATGTTACATATCTAGAAAAAGGTGAAGAAATAAAAAGACCATCAATAGGTATATCAGTAATAGAAGCAAGTAATAAATATAGTTTATATAGATATAATATAAATTTAGATAGTAATATAAAAACAGGTGTTGTAATAGTAAAATTAGAAAATGGTTATTCAGCAGAAAAATCAGGATTAAAAGTTGGCGATGTAATAACTAAATTTGATGATAATAAAGTAACTAATGTTAGTACACTTAGATATTATTTATACGAACATAAAACAGGTGATACTATTAAAGTAACATATATAAGAGATGGAAAAGAAAGTACACTTGATATGAAATTAATTGAAAAGGACTAGAAAAACTAGTCCTTTTATGTTAGATTATAAGTGGTGAAACATATGAAAAAAATAAAATTTAAATATATTATACTTTTTCTAATTCCAATTTTATTTTTTATTCAATATAATTTAAGAATTGATAATGATTTTTGGTTTACAATTAAAGAAGGGGAGTATGTTATTAACAATGGTTTTCCAAATGTTGTTCCATTTACTATATATGATAATCTAAATTTTATATATCAAAGTTATGGAGCAGGAGTAATATTTTCTTTTATTTATAAATTACTTGGTACATATGGAATATTATTTTTTGTTATATTTATTTTAATTATTATGATATATTTTTATTATAGATTATGTATGAAAGTATCAAATAATAATGAAAATATCTCAATATTAGTAACAGTAATTACTATGAGTTTATTAGCTATTAATTATATAACAACAAGACCACAAATATTTACTTATTTAAATTTAATAATTGTACTTTATATCATGGAATTATATTCAAATACAAATAATAGAAAATATTTGTACATATTACCTATAATTTCTTTAATTCAAAGTAATATTCATTGTATGTTTTTCTTTATGCTAATAATATTTATGCTTCCTTATATATTTAATAATTCAAAAGAATATGAGATAAAACCAATATTAGTAACAATGCTATTTATGATTTTAACAGGTTTAATAAATCCATATGGAATTAATAATTTATTATATGTTTTTAATTCATATGGGCAAAACATTTTAGAAAAAACTATTAAGGAATTACAACCATTATCATTTTCAAGCTTATTTGGTAAAATACATATATTTATTATATTAATTATTTATATTTTATATTTTAAATCCAGAAAAAAAATACCTATTAGATATTTGTTATTATTATTTGGTACAACATATCTTGCTTTTGATACATTAAGAGGTGTTTCGTTATTTATAATAGGTTCATTTTTTCCACTTGCATATTTATATAAAGATATACCAAATATTGATATATCAAAATATATACCAAAAATAATAAAAGTTTTAATAACCATTACCTTATTTATAATTAGTTTAATAATAATATTTATACCAAGAAATTATTATCCAGATGCAAAAGAACCAATTGATTACTTAGCTAATAATTATAAAATAAGTGATATAAAATTATATACATCATTTTCTGATGGGAGTTATGCTGTGTATAAAGGCATAAAATGTAGTATGGATCCAAGAGCAGAAGTTTTTTTAAAGAAAAATAATCATAAATTTGATATTTATAAAGAATATAATGATTTACAAAGTGGAATAATTGATTATAATGAGTATTTAAAAAAATATAATTTTACACATTTACTTATAAATAAAAAAGATTATTTATATAGTAAATTAGAAAAAAATAGTTATAATTATATAGTTATAAAAGAATATAAAAATTATAAAATATATATTAGAAAAGACTTATTAAATTAACATTTATTTACAGTTATTTTAATAATTAATTGACAATTCAAAATAATAGTTATAAAATAAAAGTATAATTAAATGTTAGGAGGAGAAATCAAATGGGAAATACAGGATTATGTAGCAATACAAATTTATTACAAGTAATACATATTGTTAGAACAGTTATAAATATTTTACAAATCGCAGTTCCAGTAGCACTTATTTTATGGGGAACTTTAGATATTGGTAAAGCAGTTATTGCTGGAGATGAAAAGAAAATGAAAGAGGCACAAAAACCTTTCATTAAAAGAATTGTTTATGCTGTAATCGCATTTTTAGTTCCATTTATTGTTAGTATCGTTATGGGATATGTTGGAAATACTGAATGGAAGAATTGTTGGTCAGCAGCTAAAGATGTTGAAGTTAGTAATGGTACAATAGCAAACGACCCACTATATCAATAAAAATTTAATAAAAAGAGAACAAACATGTTCTTTTTTTTTGTATTTTATGTTATTATATTATTGGGAAAGTAGGTTTATACTATGAAAAATAAAATAACTAAATTTGTAACAATATTATCAATAATATTTATATCGTTTTTTATAAATCAAAATAAAGCTAAGGCGAAGGAAATAAGTTGCACATGGCATTTAAGACCTTCATATTTGGATTTTAGTTACGAAAATGGCAAAACTAAAGTAAACAGGGTAATGCCTTCAGGAGATATAATTACGAAAAATGATATATATATACTCACATATAATAATAAAAGGGCAGGTGCTAATTTTGTTTTAAAACATCAAGAAAAAAAAACATCTGGTCAGGATATAACACATGAATTGGATAAATTTTCATCAGGTAATTTTAATCAAATGATAGGAAATAATGAAGCATGTCCTAATTATGTTAAGGTGTATAAAGCTGGTGGTTTATATGGAATTGAAGCAAAGTTTTCTGATGAACAAGAATTTTCTAACTATATGAAAGCACAATATACGTCAGGTATGTCAGGAAGTGGAAATTTATATAGTTATATAGTTGATAAAGCTATGGTTTTTACGAATGTTGGCTCGACATACCCAACAAAACATTTTAATGAAATGATAAAAGATAGAAGCGCAACAGAAGAACAGTTGAAAAAATTACAAATTGATATTAATAAAAGTGGCATGGATAAATTATATTATGAATCAACAAAAAATGCATGGTATATGTATGCTGAACAACAAATAACGGATATAGATTATAAAAAATATGAACAAAATTGTAAAGAAATAAAAGATGGAAAAATTAATAAATCAGATTTTACATGTCATAATGATGAAATAAAAGCATTTAAAGCATGGTTTGATAATGTATCTAGATGGATTTTTGAAGAAGATTATGATAGATTTAAAAGATACTATAGATTTGCTAATACACGTACATTAACACAGGAAGAAATTGATAATAACCTAAGTATATTTAATGCTGATACAGGGTTAACAGAAAATAAAAATGAAAAAGATAGTCTTAATAAAGATTCATGTTCAGCAATGTGTCCTAGGAATACAACTTCGTTAACAGAATGCCAAAAAGCAAGTGATTATCAAAAATGCAAATCTGCAATGGAATCTTGCAAGAATATTAGTTCGGCTTCTGCATATGAGATGTGTTTAAAAGAAAAAATGGGGGAATCATTATATAATAATTACAAAAATTCATATAATTCAAGATTGAATGAACTAAATACTGAAGAAGAGGAATATCGCCAAACAATAAAAGATGCCTTATCCAAAATTAGCGCCCCAGATTTAGATATTGAATTTAATCCGTATGAAGTTACATGTGATGATGTTGCAATATTTCATACATTTTATGTGATACTTGAAATAATGGCACCAATATTAGTAATTTTGTTTGGAACAATAGATTATGCAAAAGCAGTTATGGCATCAGATGTAGAAAAGATGCAAAAAGCTAAGAAGAATTTTCCTAAAAGATTGGTATTACTATTATTATTTATATTTGTACCATTACTTGTAAGCTTTTTAATTGGTGAATTCTCAAGTACTAATTCAAGCTTAATGTACTGTATAATTAATGGTGGATAGGAGGTAAAAAATGGGTGGTTTATTAAGAAAATTAACTATATGGATATGTATTCCTATATACAAACTTATAAAAAGCTTTTATTCAATATTTTACAATATTGCTAACACTCGTTTCTTAGAAGATGATACAATTCAACAACTAAGTGCAAATATATATGTACTTGTAAGTGTTGTTATGTTGTTTGCTTTTTCAGTAACTATTTTGTCTGCAATTGTAAATCCTGATTTATTAAATGATAGTAAAAAAGGTGTTGCAGCGGCATTTAAAAGAGCAATAATTGGATTAGCACTTATGGTTATTGTTCCATTTGTTTTTGATGAAATATATGTAGTTCAAAAAAACATTATGGATAATAGCTTAATAGAAAAGATAATTGTTGGTGCTGATTTTAGTTGTAATCAAAATGAAGATGGTGAATGTGAAGCTGGCGCTAACGGTGGACAAGTTATTGCAGGAAATTTAATTTCTGCAGTATTGTATCCAGTTGCTGATAATGTTCAAATTTCAGAAAATATATCAGATAAGTATGAAAAAATGATAACTACTGATATTAGATATATTGGATCAGTTGCAAAACATATAAATGTAACTACAGAAGGTGATAACGCATATCACAGTGATTTTGATGATGAAGATTATGCATTTAATTGGGATGGATTAGTTGCAATAATTGCTGGGGGTGCAACTTGTTATATATTATTATTATTTGCAATTGATATGGCTGTAAGAGTATTTAAATTAGCATTTTTGGAATTAACTGCACCAATATCTATAGTAGCGTATATGGCGTCAGGAGATAAAGTTCTAAAATCTTGGGGACAAGAAGTTTTGAAAACATTTTTAGATGTTTTTGTAAGAATAGCAGCTATGGCATTTTATTTATTTTTAATTAAAAATTTATCAACTTATATGGAAAAATTTGAAGGGAAAGATTGGTCTTTTGTAGTAAAAGTTTTACTAATTGTCGGAATGTTAATATTTATTAAACAAATTCCTGATCTAATAAATAGTGTATTTGGTACTAATATCAAATTAAAAGGTGGTATTGGTGGAAGGCTTGGTGAAATGGCAGTTGTCGGAAAACAAGCCCAAACAGCATGGAATTCGGTTAGAAATCCACTTGCCGCTGCAGCTGGTGTTGGATCAATGGCTTTAGGAACAGGAGCCCATGTCGTTTCAGCAATACGTACATCTAGTAAAAATGGTGCTGCTGCTGTAAAAAGGATTAGAGCTGATGGAAGAAGATTTAGTGGCATAAGAGCTGCTGGTGCTACGATTGGGGCAATTGCAGGTGGTGCTTGGGGAGCTTCTTTTGGATCAGTAAGTGCAGCAGCAAGAAGTTTAAAAAATGGTGTTAATAATAAGAATTTACATTCTATGAAAGATGAATATGACCTATATAAAGATACACATAAAACAGGATCTACCGTTGCGGGTAGAGCTTTAGATGATATCAGAATGGGCGTTGGATTTAAATCTAGAGCTGATTCGAGATCTGGAAAAAATGAAAGCTTAGTAAAAGTACAGGAAGCTTTAAATTCTGCAACAACCGCTGCAGAAAACTTTCTTGCACGTGATGATTCAACAAGAACCGTTCTTACAACGACGGATGAACAAGGTAATACTGTTGCTATGAATTTACACCAAGCTACCGAATTTATTTCTACAATGAGAAAAAATGCACCTGTTCGTAGAGATAATGAAGATTATGCAGATTACCAGAGAAGAATTTCAACTCATATGCAAGAAATAAACCAACTTGAAAATCAACTTCAACAAGCAAGACAAACTGAAATTGAAAACATTATTGCAGATGCAAATAATGGAAGTTTAACTGGTGCAGGGGGAATTGAAGTTTCATATGAAATAAATAATCACTTAAATGATGCAAGAAAAGCTGTTAAGGATTCTAAAATTAGTGGAGTCAATATTTCAGTTAGTGATTTGGGAACTTCAAATTCTGTTCATAATAATATATATGAAGATTTTACTGGAGCTTTAGATGTAGTTGCTGAAGAAATTACTGTTCAAAATGAGATTAAAGATAGTAATGGTAACTTAACTAGGTATGGAAGACAGAAAGCCGATGCCGATTCTATAAATAATAGACCAGGAAATAAAAGTGGTGGTTCATCTGGTAAGGATTCTGGGAGTTCTAAATAAAAAGGAGTGTGATACATAGTGAATTATTTAATACCTGCTAATGCAAAAAAAGGTACATTAATATTTGGTTTATTTAATAAATTTGACTTAATATTATTTGGTATTGGTGTAATAGTAACAGTTTTATTGTTAATAATTATTAGTCCTGAAAGTTTGGCAACGGCATTAATTTGCCTTACGCCATTATTGGTTTGTACTTTTTTGGTAGTTCCAATACCTAATTATCATAATGTACTTACACTTATAAAAGAAATAATTAATTTCTATTATGGAAGAAGAAATTATAAATGGGAAGGTTGGTGTTATAAGAATGAATACAAGTAGTGCTTATACTGAAAATTGGATTTCTGTTAAAGAAATAAATAATAATATGATTGTACTTGATAATAAACAAATGGTTACTGGTGTCAAAATACAACCTAGAAATATATTTATACTAGAAGAAAATTATCAAAATAATATTATAGAAGCTTTTAAAACATTTTATAATCTAATTGATTATGAATTTTGGTTAATAATTGCAGATAGACCTGTTGATATTAATTTATATATATCTCAATTACAATTGCAACTAAATAATACTCAAAGTCCAGTTTATAGAAAGTTAATAATGGATGATATATCAAAAGCAGAAATGTTTATGAATAATGGTATTGTTGATACTGAATACTTTATATTATTTAAAGAAAAGGATAATGATGCAATACAAAAGAAAATAAGAAATCTTATAAATAATTTAGCGAATTGTGGTTTAATTGCATCACAAACATCTAATGAAGATTTAAGAACAATTTTAGATAATTTCTTAAATGGTGGTGCGAAATTTCAAAGTGGGACGGTGATTGCAAATGGGGATTAAAAAAGAATTAGCTCCAAAAGGAATGACATTTAATTCTTCTGATTTTATAATTAGTGATAAGTATGCAACTATATTAACTGTACTTTCTTATCCAAAGTACATAACTCATGGATATTTATCAAGTTTAACATCTGGTATGGCTGGTGTTAAAATAGTAATTAAACATATTCCTGTAGCATTTGAAGTTGTTTCAAAAATGCTTAATAAACAATTACTTGATTTAAATGAAAGATATCAAAAAGAATCAGATCCTACTTATCAAGAGAGAATTAGACAAGATTATGAATCATTAGAAAATTTTATAAAAGTTATTACAACAAATCAATCTAAGGTATTTGATTTTCAATTACATATAATGATAACTGCAGATACAAAAGAGGAACTTGAAAGAACTAAAATTCAATTGAAATCAACTTTAGAAGCAATGGAAATGAGAGCAGTTCCTTTAAGATTTGAACAAGAAAAAGTTTTGAAGTCTTGTTTACCAATATTTGAAAAACAAGATATTGAGGATAGAATTGGTACACCAATTCCATCACCAACACTAGCAGCTATGTATCCTTTTGTATTTGATAGTATCAAGGATCAAGGATTATCATGTTTGCTTGGTGTAGATTTTTCTGGTGGTATAATATTATTTAATCAATTCTTATATCAAATAAAAAAAGAACATAATAGAAATAATGCTAATATGATTATTTTAGGTAATTCTGGTAGTGGTAAATCTACTGCTGGTAAATTACTTTTAAGATCACATGTTAGAAATGGTTATAAGATTATTGCTATAGATCCTGAAGGTGAACTTGAACCAATGGCAAGACTTTATAACGGTGATTTTATAGATTTAGGTAGAGGTGGAGAATTTGGTATGATTAATCCACTTGAAATAGTACCTGATGCTGATGATGAAGAATCACAAAGAGGTGTTGGATATGCTGTTTTAACAAAAACACTTCAGACATTAAAGGCATTTATGAAATATTATGATCCATCTATTGAAGAAGATGTACTTACTTTATTTAATGAAGTTGTTGTTGAAACATACCAAAGATTTAATATAAATGTTAAAACTGATTTTACAAAATTAACTTCTGCAGATTTTCCAACATTTAGTGATGTTTATACAACTATAAGAGGAAGAATATTATCTTATGGTGAAGCTACTAGAGAAAGAGATATAATGGAAAAACTTGAAATAAAAGTTAGACCTCTTATTTCTGGAGGATTAGAACATTATTTCAATGGACATACAACAATAAGTCCAAGATCAAACTTTATTGTATTTAACATAAGAGAGTTAATTAATGCTGAAAAAAATATTAAGAATGCTTTATTCTTTAATATATTAAAATATGCTTGGGGACTATGTCTAGATTCAAGTGAAAATACTGTACTTCAAGTAGATGAAGCTCATATCTTACTTGCTAATGACAATACACTTGGTGCAGATTTCTTAGCACAAGTACAAAGAAGAGCACGTAAATATAACACTGGTACAATAGTTATTACACAACAACCAAGTGACTTTGCAGCACCTGATGTATTAATGCAAGGTAAGGCAATATTTGATAATGCTTCATATTATTTAGTTATGGGTCTTAAAAAACAAGCAGTTGAAGATTTATCTTCACTAATAGATTTAAATGATAATGAAAAAGAAAATATTAAACGTTATAATCAAGGTGATGCATTATTTGTATGTGGAAGTAAACGTATGCAAATAAGTGTAATTGCAACTGATGCAGAACTTGATTCATTTGGAACAAGAGGCGGATTATAATAAAAAAATAGGTGGTAAAAATGAAGGATGATTTTGAAAATGTTGAAATTGACAATTCGGATGATTTTGCTGAAGAATTAACTAAATCTTCAGTACCTTCATCAGATTTTAATGAATCTGGAACTAGCGGAATTGAAGAATCTGGTAGTTCTTTTGCCAGTGAAACAAATAGTGATGTACCCAATGTATCTGATGCCGATATAGAAAGATTAAATGATTCTAAAAATAAAAATTATACTAAGGCAGATAGTGGAAAAGAGGCTTTTGATAGAAAAGTTAATAATAAAAATTATTACAAAGATGCGTTAAATAATGCAAAAGATAGAAAAGAAACTGCTAAAAATAATTTAAAAAAAGCATCAGATAATAAAGATAAAACAAAAGATAGATTAAATCAAGCAAGACAAAGAAGAAATTCTATCCCAAGAGGGCAAAGAACTAGTTCTGATAAGGAAGAATATAAAAATGCTAAATCAGAAGCTAAAGAAGCAAAAGCAAATGAGAAAAAAGAAAAAAATAATTTAAAAGATGCTAAAAAAGATAATTTAAAATCTAAAGCATATCAAGCAAAGCATCCTATAGAAGCTGCTAAAAATACTGCAGAGGCTGCTGTAAAAACAGCTGCCAAAAAGGTAGCAAAAAAAATATTGCTTGCAATTGCACCATATGCAGCAGGTTTAATTCTAGGTTTAGCACTTGCATTTTTTGTAATAGAATTAATACTAGGTCCATTAATGGAAGTTTGGGGTAATATAGATGAAGCTATTACTAAGACTGCTGATTTTAGTGAAAAAGTAACCAACTTTTATAACGGATATGGATTCCAGGATTCAAAAGAAGCTTTTTATGATGAATTAGATGATTTGTGCGATAGATATGGTTGCTCAAATGATGGAACCGGTATGGATGTACCTCTTATTTTGGCAACATTGTTTTATACAGAAGGTATGGGATATGATACTGAATATGGTGAAATAGAAGGTGCAGATGCAATAGATGGTTCTATGAATTCGGAATCTACAAATAGTGGTACGTTTGCTGCAGTAAGAAGTTATGCTAAAAGTAAATTTGATGAAGCACAGCAAACTGTTGATTCAAATGGTCTTGTGTATAATTCTGGCAAGATATATAGGTTGCGAAAACTTGCAAGAAATCAGTTTCATACAGATGCCTTTGGTTTAGCTACAAGATCTGGTGAACCTAAAAAAGCAACACTAACTGAATTTTTATCTGAATATGGTAAAACAATTGGTAGCGATATGCTAGATGTTCTTGAAAGATTTGCAGGAGCGGCTTTTAATGCAATAATGGCTCCCTTTAAAGAATTATGGGCATTTGTTCTTGGATCAGATTATTCGGGTTCATTCTTTGAAGAGTCTGGTGAGGCAACAGAGGAATTTGGTCACTCAGTTTTGCAGGTAATTGGAGATATATTTTATGGAATTGCTGATATAACTGATGTTAAACTAGGAGTGGGACATATATATGTTTATTATTATGATTCATATGAGTTTGAAGAAGACAATTACAAAAACTATTTAATGAAATATTATTTTGAATATATTCCTGAGTTTAGAAGTATGTTAGGTGGTCTTACAGGCGAAGCAAGAGAACAAAAAAAGAAATATATATATGAAGATATAGTATCAAATAAAAATTTATTTAAAGATATATTTTTACAATATATTGATTCTGATAGTGAAGGATATGCTGATAGTTGTTTAGGAGCAATTGATGCAAATCTAGTATCTGAACTTCAAAAACCTGTAAATATACCAGATGGAACAACGGTTTCTTTTGGTGAAAATAATTCTTTTGGTGTAACTTCTGTTGGATTCCATGGGGGTGTTGATTTAAATTCATCTACTGCAGGTGTTTCAGCAGGAACTGATGTATTTGCTATTGCAAATGGTGTTGTTGATAGTGTTGGAACAAGTGGAAGTTCAAACCAAAGTTCATCATCAATATCAAATTATTTATTTATAGGTGATTCAAGATATGTAGGAATTAAAAGTAATCTTGAAGGTTTAGGTCAAAATAACACAGTAGCGGCTGTTACAAGCTCTACTCCGGCACAGTGGGAGAGTGTAGCAAGTAATGGTAGTGGTACGGTACTAGGAACAAAAATTACTTTGCCTAGTACTGCGAATGGTATATCAGTTATGTTAGGTGTAAATAATGTTAGTCAGACTTCAAATATGCAAAATATGTTAAATAGTCTTCATACAAGATACCCAAGTGCTCAAATATATGTTAATAGTGTATATCATGTTGGAACTAAGTATAGAGGTTCTGTTACAAATGCTATGATAGATAGCTTTAATCAAACTATGAGTTCTTGGTGTTCATCAAATTCTTGGGCAACATATGTTGATGTAACAAATGGACTTAATGAATCAAATGGATATATTAAGTCTTCATATACAAATGATGGTTTACATTTAAATTCTAGTGGCCAAGCTATCCTTGTAAATAATATAAAAAATGCTATTGGTGGTTCAGTGAATGATACGTATGGATCGTGGGTTAAGATAAAACATAATATTGTTATTGGTAATAATGAATATAATTTTTACTCAGTATATAATAATTTGGGTTCAGTAACGTTAAGACAGGGTGATAATATATCAAAAGGTACTAAAATTGGAGTGATTGGAGCTTCATCTAATCCAGGATTACATTTTGAATTTCATAATGAGCAGGATTCTGCCATTGATCCAACTAATTTATTTATTCAATGTTCTTCTGGAGGAGTATTAGTAGGAAATACTAACGAAGAACAAATTTGGAATTATTTATTAGGACTAGGATATAGTAAAGCTGGAGTTTCTGGTGTTATGGGTAATTGGATGCAAGAATCTGGATTCTTACCTAATAATCTTGAGAATGGAGCAAATAGTAAGTCTGGTTTATCAGATGAAGAATTTACAAGTGAAGTAGATAATGGAAATATATCTAAATCAGAATTTATTACTTCTAGCCGATTCTCTATATATTCTGGTGGAAGGTATGGATATGGATTAGCACAATGGACTGATCCTGGAAGAAAAACAAATTTTTATGAATTTTGGAAATCCCAAAATACGTCATCAATTGCTGATTTAAAAATGCAACTTGATTTTTACAAGAAAGAGGCGGATGGATATGACGGATTAAATGATTCATTAAAAAATGCAACAAGTCCGGAAGAAGCAGCATCAATATTTGTAAATATATATGAAGTTGGTACTGCTGGAGAAGCAAGAAGGCAAAATGCTAGGAATATTTATAATAAATATGCAAACCAATAATTAAATAAGTATTTCAAAATACTTATTTTTTTGTTATAATATAGTAAATTGATAAGAAGGAAGAGATTTTATGAAATTAAAGTTTAGAGCAGAAAAAAAAGATGTAATAGCGTTTGCAGTAATATCTGTTTTTATGCTTTATTTAGTATGTTTATGTGTACTTAATTTCTCATTTATTATAAATGAAGGTACACCTTGGGGATTAAATCCATTTTTAGCGTTTACTCCAAAATATATTGGTGTAACAATAATGCTTTGGATTGCTTCTATTGCATTTTTATTTGCAAGTACATCATCATATTTCTTTACTAGAGAAAAAGGTTTTGGTTATACTAGTGAGAAAAAAGAAGATGGCTATGCTAGATGGGCAAAAGAGGGAGAAATAAAAAAAGCCAAAGGTGTTGTAAGAGTTCCATATGTTGAAAAAGAGTCAAAAGCAGGTGGTACACCTTTAGTATATGATAAAGAAGCTGCTTATGTAGATAATGGTGAAAGTCATACACTTGTTATTGGTGCGACAGGTTCAGGTAAAACACAAGGTATAATTAATCCAACTGTTCAAATGCTTATAAAGGGTAGAGAATCAATGATTATATCTGACCCTAAAGGTGAAATATATCACGATAATTCTGGAATAATGAGAGAACTTGGTTATCAAATTATCATACTTAATTTCCGTGATCCACAAAAAGGTAATTGTTGGAATCCATATCATTTACCATACAAATATCAAAAGGAAGGAAATTTTGATAAAGCAAATGAACTTTTAAATGACTTATCACTTAATATAGTTGTTGATGGACAAGGAAATGATCCATTTTGGCAGAATTCAGCTGCAAGTTATTTAACAGGTTTATCACTTGCATTATTTGAAGATGCTCCAGAAGAAGAAATAAATATAAATAGTGTTAATTTAATGATGACAACTGGTGAAGATAAGTATGGTGCATCAAATTATTTAAAGGAATATTTTAATGCTAAAGATCCAGCTTCTCCTGCATGTGTAAATGCTTTAGGTACAGTTAATGCGCCAAATGAAACAAAGGGTGGTATCGTATCTGTATTAAAGGATAAGGTTAAAACACTAGCTGTTACTAAAAACTTATCTGAAATGCTTTCTAAGAGTGATTTTGATATGGATAGTATAGGTGAAAAACCAACAGCAGTATTTATGATTATACAAGATGAGAAAACAACATACCATTCACTTGCTACCATATTTGTTAAACAATGTTATGAAGCTTTAATAAATGTTGCACAACAACATGGTGGAAAACTTCCAGTTAGAACAAACTTCTTACTTGATGAGTTTGCTAACATGCCTAAGTTTAAAGATATTACAACAATGGTTACAGCAGCTCGTTCAAGACAAATTAGATTTACATTTATCATTCAGAATTTTGCACAGTTAAAACAGAATTATGGTGATCATGATGCCGAAACTATTCGTGGTAACTGTGGTAACTTAATATATTTATTAACAGGAGAATTATCGGCATTAGAAGAAATTAGTAAATTATGTGGTGATAAACTTGTTAGAGTTGGTAAAGATAAAAAAGAAGAAACAAGACCTCTTGTAACTGTATCAGAACTTCAAAGAATGAAGCCTGATGAAATCATATTAATTAAACAAAGATGTGCACCTTTTAGAGGCAAACTAAAAATGGATTGGGATACTGATTTTGGTTTTGGTAAAGGTACAGATCACTATGGTAAAAATGTTATTTATCCACAAAGAGAAATGACACCAATAAAAACTTTTGATATAAAGGAATTTGTAAGAAAACAAAAACAAGAAAAGCTTCAAAACGCAGGTCTTGATGGTAATTCTTCTTCACCAGTGGGTGGCGGTTCACCTTTTGGTATGAATCCTTTTGGTGGTGGTATGCCAGGTATGGGTTCAGATATGGATATAGATAAAATGATAAAAGAAATTGATGCTAAAATTGCTGAACTTGAAAAAGAAGAGGAAGAAGAAAAGAAAAAACAGGAAGCAGAAAAAAATAAAGAAATAGAATCTAAAGAAGAAGTAATTAATAATTCGGAAGAAAAAATTATAGATAAACCTGCACCAGAACCAGAATCTATTAAGAGTAATAGTAAAGAAGAAAAATTATTTGATACAAGAAATATATCAACTGATCCAAATGTAAATGAGATTATTCATAGTAATATGGTTGATTTTGAAAACTTTAAAATAAAAGATGATAAAGAAAAAATGGATAATGAAAATAAAGAAGAACCAAAAAACAATGTCAAAAAAGATAATGATTCTGATTATGATGATTTCTTTGATGATTTCTTCTTCGAAGAGTAAATGTAATAAATTAAACCCCATAAAACCTTGTATTTATGAGGTTTTTTTATTTAAGATATCGGTAAAACACACTTAAATCTAGTCCGTAAGACCCAGGTAAGACCCAGGTAAGACCCAAAATAACTATAAAAAAACAATCTATTTAAGCATATTAACTGCTTCAATAAGTTGTTCTATTTTTTTATGTGTGTACACTTTATCAGTAATATCGTTTATTCTATGTCCCAAGATTAATTTAATACATAATTTGTTTGCTCCTGCATCATCCATTCTAGTTGCAAAAGTGTGTCGACAATCATATGGATAATGCACAAAATTTAATGTATTCATAACATTTGCCCAATTTCTATCACTAAAGTTTTGATAACAAATTTTATTATTTGCATTATTATATATTAAATATATTGAGTTTGAATTATAATACCAGTTTTCAATTAGTGGTTTTATTCTTGGATGTATTGGTATAATTCGATTAATACCTGCTTCAGTTTTAGAACCGCCTATCATATAATTTTTATCTAAAAATACATTTTCTCTTTTCATTTTTAATAACTCACCAGGACGCATTCCTGTATATATTAATATTAATACTACATCAACGAAGGGAATCAACTTAACATTATCCCATAAAATATCTATTTCTTCATCTGAAAATGTAGTTCTGATTTTTTTCTCCCTTTGTTCACTTAAAATTATATAATCTGAATATTTTTTTAATACAATATCATTTGCAATTCCATAATCATATAATAATCCAAATAATCCTTTAATTTTCTTTTGAGTTGCTAATTTTCCATCTGCTTTATTCACTATATCTTGCAATGCTTTTAATTTTATTTGTTCAAACGGGATATCATATAATTCTTTACAATATTTATATGCATTTATATATCCATCAATTGAACTTTTTGAAATTTTTTTATATTTTTCTTCGCTCCAAATTTCATATATCTCTTTAAATGTAACGGTTTTATTGTCAATTAATAATGGATTTGTATGATATAACTCTAATTGTTTTAATCCCTCTGCTTGAGTTTTAAAATATCCCAAATTTTTAAAAATTTGTTTACCATTATCATCCCATCCGATCGTAACCCTTACTCGCCATGGTTTTCTTCTCTTTCCTTTAACTTTATATGTTGTTCCATATCCATTTTGTAATTTCATATATCAAAATCCTTTCATTTTATTGTGTTTTTCTAGTATTTTTGATATAATGAAATAGAAAAATCCATAACATTATATCTTATATTTTGTTTTTTAGTTTGCTAGACTAATTGTGATTTTTCATTTTGACTTACTGCTCGAACAGTAGGTCTTTTTTTTATGCATGTTTATTTTTTATTGATTCAATAATCACTTATTTTCTAACTTGTAGTAAAATACTTTCCTTTTCCTATTTTATTAACAGTTCTAATTCTTGTACCCATAATTTACCTCAACTTTCTTCTTACTTCAACCGCTATTCCAATTATTCTTACTGGCTTAGTTAATATTTCATTTTCATTAAAGTAATATGGTTCATAATTATTGTTTAGTGGTTTTAATATAATGCTTTTTTCTTGTTTTATAACTCTTTTAAATGTTGCATCATCACCATTTACCATAACAACACAATCATCACCAGAGTTACAATCATTCTGTTGCCTTATTATAATAATATCCCCTGTTTTGTAATCAGGATACATACTATCACCATCAATTTTTAAGGCAAAATAATTATTGCCACTTTTCAACATTGAAGCAGGAATTTCTTCATATCCTAAAATATCTTGAATTGCTTCAATAGGGATACCTGCAGGAACTTTACCTAAAACAGGTATTTTAATTGTTTTGGTAGTTGTTTCGATATATCTTGCATTGTCGATTAATATTTCTGATGGTTCTTTTTCTTCAAACCATTCTCTATCCATATCAACATCATATCCCATTAACCATGCTTCACTAACCCCTAAAGTTCTAGCAATAATATCTAATTTGTCTTGTTTGGCTTTACAAACACCACTAAGATAACTACTTATTAACGATTTATTTATATTAGTTTTACGAGCCAAGTCTATTGGTTTCATATTGTTATAATCTAATGCTTTTTTTAAACGATTGGCAAAAGTATCTTCTAACATATTACTATCACCCCATTCCTTTACATTTATTATTATATATTAAAGTTTAAAAAAATACAACAAAAACAATGTGCAAAATAAAAAAAGTTTAAAAAAAATGAATTATGTAGTTGACAGTTTTAAAAAATAGTACTAAAATTAAATTAAGTTCAAAATAATAGAACTAGAGAGGAGGATAAAGATGAATTATGATTATAATTACTCTAAACTAAGAGGTAAAATTGTTGAATTAGAAATGACATTAAGCGAATATGCGAATTATATTGGTATTACTGAACAAACTTTAAACATGAGATTAAAAAACAAAAGACCATTTACACAACCAGAGATAGCCAAATCTATGCAATTATTTGATGAACCTGTAGAAAATATACATTTATATTTTTTTACAAAAAAAGTTCAAAAAAATAGAACTAATTAGTCTAGCAAACTAAAAAACAAAAACAAATTATAAGAAAGGATTTTTTATGAAAAAGATAACAATTAAACAAGCATCAGAATTGATGCATAAATCACCACAATTTATAAGAGTAGGACTACAAACAGGGAGGTTACCATTTGGTTCAGCAGTAAAGGTAAAAGAAAGATGGAATTATATTATCTATCCTGATATATTTTATAAATATTTAGGAATTAAGGAGGTACAACATGACTAAAAGAAAATTAAAACCATGGGTAAAACAATTTTTAGTAGGTTTAGGAATAGGTGTTGTAATTCTAATATTCATATCAATCGTAAATCATTTTGATAAAGAGATGGAAGAACATATTGAAAAAGTTTCTATCGAATGTGCTTCACAAGGATATGGTATTACCGTTAAATATGCAGAGGGGGAAAAATACTATGTCTGCAAAAAATAAGAGTCAAACACAAGAGATTATAGCATTTTTAAGAAAGAATAAAAGCATTACAAGTTTACAAGCATTTAATATGTTTAATGCAACTAGATTGTCAGGAATTATCTTTGTTTTAAAAAAAAGAGGTTTTGGTATCGATACCGAAATTGTTCAAGGTAAAAATAGATATGGACATTTAACAAATTATGCCATCTATCATCTTATGAAAGATTTAAAAGATGAGGATGTGGAAAATTTATGATTTTTAAAGTATTAGAATTTTTTGGAATAATCATTTTAGTTAGTTTAATGTTGTATATATTAATTATTTTACTTATATCAATCTGTAAAAACTTAAAAAAATTGTTAAGAAAGTGAGATGTTAGAGTGGAATTTGAAAGACCAAATTATTATGCCGTAATACCTGCCAGAATCAGGTATGATGATGAATTATCACCAAATGAAAAACTATTATATGGAGAAATCACTGCTCTCACTAATAAAAATGGTGAATGCTGGGCTACTAACAAATACTTTTCAAACCTTTATAATGTAGAAATTCAAACTGTTTCAAGGTGGTTTAGAGCATTAAAAGAAAAAGGATATATAAGTATAAATTTCCAATATAAAGGATCATCAAAGGAAATAGACAAAAGAATTATAAAAATTAATGGAGAACCTATTAACAAAAATGTTAAGACCTATTCACAAAATTACGAAGGGGGTATTAACAAAAATGTTAAGGGGGTATTAACAAAAATGTTAAAGAATAATAATACAAGTATTAATAATACAAGTATTAATAATAATTTAAATGAATTTAAATTATATAACAACTCGAATCAAAATTTGCAATGTGAATATATAACTAAATCATCAAATGAAAGATGTATGAGAAAATCAAGTGTTAATATTAATGGAAAAAATTATTGTAATCAACATGCAAGAAATTTAATACCAGATTTAGAAATAGAAATTCCTAAAATAAAAAATTATTTTGATAATAAAGAAGTAAATGATTTATTTAATGAATTTTTAGAATTTAGAAAAAAATTAAAAGCAGTAAATACAGAAAAAGCAGTTCAGTTATTAATTACTAAATTAAATTTATACGATGATGAAATAAAGAAACAAATGATTAATACCTCAATAGAAAATTCGTGGAAGTCAGTATTTCCATTAAAAGGTAAACAACAAGAAAAAAGGAAAGAGGTAACTGAAGAGGATTTAAAGGAGATAGAACAAAAATATGCAAACTTGTGAAGTTAAATCAATTTTAAAAACTATTGACTTGGCGTATAGTACAAATTATGCAGACACCAAGGAAATGATTGAATACTATTATAAATATTTAAAAAATTACAATAGTGATGATGTTAATTTAAGATTATCAGAATATATAAAATCATCAGAATCATTTCCACCAAAAGTTTACCATCTAATCCATGGGCTTTTAACAGAAAATTGCAAAGAAAAGTTAAAAGGAATAAAACAACAATGTCATATTTGTAAAAGATATATTAAAATTGAAGAATTTGAAGAACACTATTTGAAATGCTCAAAAATAAGTTTTATTAAAATTCATGCAAAAGATATATTGAATCAAGAAATAGATGTTAAAAAGTATTATCAAATGAGTGAAGATGAACTTGATAAAAAGCATATGCAAATGTCAAAAATAGTTTTAGAAAAATCAGATGATGAAAAATTAAAAAATTGTATTAAGCATTATATGAAAGGATAAAAAGGTGATATGTATGACAATAAAAGAATTATCTAGATATCATAATCTCAAAGTTGAAATAGAGCAACTAAAAGATAGCATTGAAGAACTTGAAACAACGATCATTGGTTCATCTAAAATAACAGGTATGCCAATAAATGCTAGTGGAAATAACAATAATCCAACTGAAAGAATAGGAATAAAATTAGCAAAATTAACAACGAAATTAGAAAATAAAAAAGACAATTTAATTGATGAATTAACTAAAATAGAAGAATTTTTAAATAATGTTGATGATGGTGAAATTCGCATTATTATTAGAAAAAGATTTTTAGAAGGTAAAACTTGGAATGAAGTTGCTAAAGATATTATTGCTGACAGGTCAACCCCATATTATAAATTAAAAAAATATTTAAATTTAAAAGGGAGGTCTATATCAGATGATAAAAATAAAAAAAGCAATTGATTTGTTTAAATTAAACAAATTTCAACTAATCAGAAAGATAAATACTCTTGAATTAGAAAACTCTGCTTTAGAACAAACAATAAAAAATGAATTATATAAAATATTCATGAACAAATTAAAAGAACCCCAAGAATTAGATAAAGTAAAAAAAGAAAATAAAAATTTGAGGAGTAAAGTTAAAACTCTAAAAGCATTGTTAAAGAGTTAAACAATGAGGTTGATAATGTCGAAAGTATATCAAAATATTTTTAATAATTCAATTTCTAATGATAATGGATTCACAAAAAAATTAAGGTTTTTAAAAAAATATTGTCCACAGGCATATAAATTTGTCGTATTTAAATTTAAAGACAATTATCTAAATGTTGAAGATGGCGAATATTCAATAAATTTACCAACTTCTATGGAATTTAAGTTTGTTTATGGTCAAATAAAATTAATATATCAAGTAACAAACAAAGGTATAAAATTTATTGATTTAGAACCATCTGATTTCTTTATAGATGGATATAGATTTGATTTAGAAGTATATAAATCAATATATTATAGAAATGCAAAAGATAAATTCAAAATAGATTTAATGCTAGAAATGAAAAAAGGAGGAAAAATAAATGAATGAAAAATTAAGAAAGATTATAAATCATTATGGCATGGATAAACAATTAAAATATTTTCAAAGTGAAGTATTTGAATTAAATGAGGCAATTATAAAGAGAAGAAATACAGGAGTAATGGAAAGAATTGCTTTAGAAATAACTAATGTGGTAGCACCATTATTAAATATAAAAAATGTAGATTATTCAAAAGAACAGATTAAAGAAGAGATTGCTGATGTTATGGTTATGTTAAAACAATTTCAGTTATATTATGATATTCCAACAGAAGATATAAAAGCAATTATGAAAAATAAAGTTGATAGACAACTAGAAAGGATTGAATATGAACCTAAGCATGAAAAAAAGGAATAAAATTAAGAGCATAATAGGAATATTATTATTCTTTGCAATTGTTTGCTTAATAATTTATCAATCAATTGATTTAGGAAACAATTATAGATGTAATAATTTGCCGTTAAATGAGTTTTTTAAAGATAAAAGTTGTAATAAATATTGGAGGAATGAAAAATGATAGAAGATAAAGAAATGGAATATGTAAATGTTCCAACATATATAGAAAAGGCAGTAAAAAAATTATTTAAATTAAAAAATAACGAAAAAGAGTTGGCAATGCAAATAAAGGATTATATGTCAACACATAACATACCATTAGAAACACCATTACAACTATTAAAATATATTCCGAAAGAGGATGTTGATGAAAATCAAATGAAAATAAACTTTGAAACTGAGGAGGTAGAATAAAATGGTTAAATACATTTGTTTATCACCAAGTAAAGAGCAGTTTAATGTAATAGGTAAAAGTTTAGGTATGAGTGGTGAAAGAGCATTGTATTATTCTACTAATGTAGGTAAGCATCGTATATATAGAAGTTGCTATCCATTAGAACCATATATATTTAACGATAAAGATATTAATGAAGCATTAGAATTGTTATATTTTAATACTCCGATTGAAGCACAAAGACTATGTGATGAAATAAATAGAATATATTGCGATGATTTTATAGTAAAAGAGGTGAATGTTGATGAAAAATAATGAATTTATAGATTTATGTGTATCAAGATTAGTTGAATATGTAAATTCTAATTTGGATAAAAGTGATGATTTAACAAATATTACAAAAGATTGTGTATTTGTAGTTTGGAGTTGTAAAACATTACAAAATAATAAGGCATTATTAAGTACAACATTATCAGATGGAATGTATTATGAATTTACATATAATGGTGATAAAAAAGAACTATATCTTGATGCTTACAAAAAATGGCAAAATATCTGCTATAAGATTGATTAAATGAGGACTGCTTATGAGTAGAACATTTAGAGTAAACTTTGGTAGAAAGACTGTAAGACCATTTGAGGCACATGATATTAATAATATGCTTGTATTATGTAAAAAGACAAGAAATCAAGCAGAAGTGGATAACAATGAAGAACAAAGGCGTTTATGGGATAGAAATTATATGATTTTAGTTATTGGAATGAATTTGGCTTTTAGGATAGAAGATATACTTCAATTAAGAGTTGATAATTTTAAAAATGGTGGTATTTATACAAGGGAGTTTAAAACTAATAAGGAACAGTCATTTGAACTGCATCCATCACTATACAAGGATATTCAAGGCTATATCAATAGAAATGAGTTAATAGATGGCGAATACTTATTTAAAAGCAGAAAAGGTGTAAATAAACCAATTACTCGACAAAGAGCATGGCAGGTAATAAAACAACTTGCCGATGCAGTTAAAGTGTCATATCCTGTTGGATGCCACTCGTTAAGAAAATACTTTGCTAGGCAATATTATGAAAAAACAGGTGATATTATTGGCTTGAAAGAAATGTTAAATCATTCTAGCGAAAGAATAACACTTTTATACATTTGTTGGAATACAGATGATAAAAACGAAAAAAGAAAGAACTTTTATTTAGGTAGTTAGGTGGTATGCATTAGCATATCACTTCACTTAAACCTATACAATTTTACAAAATGAAAAGTTGTAAATACAACAAAAAAATAACACTTTCCTGACAACAGGAAAATGATTATAAAATCTAGGTAAAATTAAGATTTTAATATAAAAAAATGAATTTAACAGAATTATGTCATTTTGTTAAATTCCTATAGGTGAGATTAGGAGGTAGAAAATGAAATTATCAGTCGAAGAAGCAAGTGATAATTTTACGAGATTTTCAAAAAGACTAAAAAATGAAGAATTAAGAAATTTATTAAAACACATGGATGAAAGGCCACAACGAATAACATTAAATAATTATCATTTAACAAATTATCAATTAAATTTATTATTAGATTATATTAATGATTTACAAGAAATAATTGATATGTTTTTAGATAAGGTCGATAGAAACAAAATGTTATTAAATAATCCTGATTTATTAGATTTATATTTAAAAATAAAAGAGGTAGATTAATGAATGAAGCAGAAGCAAATAAAATATTTTATGATAAATATGGTATGACATATCAACAATTAGAAGAAGTTTATGAATTTGAACTAAAAGGCAAAATCAAATTAATGGAGGAAAAAGAAAACCTTATAAAGTGGTTAGAAGAAAACATAAATCAAGATGATAATGGATGTGGTGAATGGTGGGTTGCTTTTCCTAGTTATATGAGTAAAGAAGAAATAATTAATAAAATTAAGGAGGGTATTAAATGTTAAAAGTAAATGAAAAAGAATTTATCAAAAGTTATAAACAATATAAAAAAGATATTAGATTAATCGAAATTCTTTTAAAAGATAAGTGGTATAGAACAAAATGGTGCAATAAAAGAATTAAATAAAATTTTAACTTTAAAGGAGGAAGAAAATGACAATTAGATTTGTTTTAAGAAATGGTATAGAAATTGATATGAAATGTAAAGAATTTTCTTCAAACACCAATCAATTAACTGGAAATGGTATGATAAGCAGTTATGAAGCAAAAGGAATTACAGAAAATAAAATAATAGGAATAGATTTTTCAGAGATAGTTGCAGTTTATAGACTAATGACTGATGAGGTAAGTGATGATGAAACCAATGGAGGTGAAAATAATGCAAATATTTAAAAATATAATAAATGATGCAGTTGATTATAATGATCTGATTGAAAGATATAACTCAAAAGGAAAACCAAAAATTCCACAAATGGAAAAAGTACAACTAAATAAGGTAATTACTATTTCCTTAGAAGAATATAAAGAATTGTTAATTTATAAAGGAAAATATTTAGGACTTACAGGTATTACTGAAATAACAAAATTATATGCTGATGAAGTAGAAGGTGGTGTAAAAGATGATAACAAAAATTCTAAATAATTATTTCAATGAATTATTTAAAAGAAATTTAAAAAGAGAAATTGCTTTAATATTTAATTTAGATATAAAATTTGAAGAAGAAAAAAATGGTATGTGTCATTTATACTTAAAACCAAAAAAATATCAAAATTATACACTATTTCTTGATTGGCATAAAGGTGACAGTTTAAATCATTTAATAAATTTACAAAAGATTGAAATAAACTATATACTACAAAAAATAAAAAATATGACTGATAATGATTGGAATTAGAGTCAAATTCCTAGTAATAGAAAGAGAGTTGTAAAAATGAAGAAAATAAAAACAATATTACCGATTTTAGTAATAGCAATTTTTTTAATAACATTTGTAATAGTAGTAACAAACAAGGTTGTTGAATTAGAAAATAAAATAGATAAAATAAAACTTCTAAACGGTATGTTCTTTGAGGATATGGAAAGAACATATGAATATGCTGAAGAACAAGGTATTGATAGTGAAATAAAGATTGACTAATGTTCATTAAATTAGCAAAATAATAAGAAAATAGAGGAGTTAATGAAATGATATACATACTAATATTTATCATAGGTTGCTTGTTAATAAAAATGAGCAACCTAAATAAAATGATAAAAATATATAAGAATAATTATTTTACTACATTGAAAATTTTAGGTGAATATGACCCTAAACTAAAAGAATATTTGGAAAGGAATAAATAAGAATATGAATAAAAAAAAATTAAACGATATAATATGTCAAAGTTCAAGCGACTATAAGATACTTGACAATGCTTATAATTATATAGAAGAACTAGAACAACAAGTCAAAAAGCAAAAAGAAGTTATTGATAAAATAGAAAAATATATAGAAAAGCAAGCTAGAATGTATGGATTATCTATGCCAATAGAATTAGGAACTCATTTAGATAATATATTGGGTATATTAAATGAGGTGTCAGAATGAGTAAAAATTATGATTTATACCCTAAATCTGAAAGGAAAATTGATAATTGGAGAAGAAGAATATTAGGTTATGAAAAAATGAAAAGATATTTGCAAAGACAAATTCAAATATTAAAAAAGAAAAATAAGCAACTAAAAGAAAGAATTGAATATTTGGAAAGAAGCAACAATAGAAGAGAAGACACTATATTGGAACAAAGACAAAAAATTAGTGATTTAGAAGACAATTGGAATAAGTTAAAAGAATCAATAGATATTAAATTATACAATATAGAATATTTGCAAAAATTATGTGGTTGTAGACTTGATGATGAAATTCATATGATTTTAGATATTTTAAAAAAAACAATGCAAGAACTAGAGGAGAACAAAAATGAGTGAATATGTAAAAACTGCTATATCACTTATTATTAGAATTTTACAAAATAATGACAATCCAACAAGCGAAGGATTATATGACCTTTTTGAAATACAAAGAGGAAATAAAAAAATAATTATAGAACATATAAAAGCGATTAGAAATATTATGAACAAGGCATTAGAAGAACTAGAAGGAAGTGATAGTAATGAGTAAATTAACAAATGAAGAACAAAACAAAGAATTGTTGAAATTGGTAAAAGAGTATCCTACATTACCATTGGTATTCTTTTGTAGTAGTGAAGATATATGTGATGACTATAGTTATACTTTTATGAAATTTAGAAGAGTAGGAAAAGGTGTTATTTATGAAAGTGATATAAATGATACTATCTATACTTCCAAAGATGATTATGTAGAAGATTTATGTGATTATTTCGCTGATGATGTTAGATATGCAAATTTAACTGATGCAGAATATGAAAAAGAAATGCAAAAAGAGGCAGAAAAAGTCCCACATTATGAAGCAATTATTATTTATGCTGATGCTTAGAAATGGTGATAGTAATGTTAAAGATTAAAAATAAAAATAATTATGAAACAAAAGTTACTACTATAGATGGTTATTGTGGTACTGTGTATGAAAAAAATTTAAAATATTTTAGAAAAGAGTTAAAGAAAAATGGTGGATATATAGATGGAATTGTAACAATAAAATCGATAGTAATATATCGAGAGAAAGTAGGGAGTGATGAGTAAGTGTTTGAAGTGATTATTACCAAAGAAGAACTATATGATAAATGTGAAAATGTTGAGCAATTGTATGATAAGTTTTATTATCCTTTATTGGTGGAATATAAGGAGTTAAAGAAACAAGTTGAGGAATATGAAAATGAACCTTTAACTAACAAAATAAGTAGAATTGATTGTGTTCTTTCTAAGATATATTCACAAAATAAAACTCAACAACAAGAGTTTATAAAATATTTAGAAGATGAAACAAAAGAAGTAGAAAAAACAATTGAAATGTTAAGTGATACTAATAGTTGCAGGATACCAAATTTGAAGTATAAAGGAAATACTTTAAAAGAAATTTTACAAAAATATAAAGAAATAACAGGAGAAAAATAATGAGAAATTTTCAAAAAATAGCAGATGAAATAATTAAAGTAATTGATGAAGAATGTGATTTTAATGAAGAAAGAATAATAGATATTATAGAGCAAATAGAAAAAATTAAAGATAGTAATTGTTATAAAGCACCAGAATTACAATATATGAGTTGGAATGAATTGGCAAATATATTATCTCAAAATTTTGTTCCTAGTAATTCAAAATGGGAAACAAAGATAATGATTATATTTAATGATTTAAGTGGTGATGTAGATGATTATTATGATAAATTAGGAGGAAATAAAGATGAATAAAAAAATAATAAGTTTAATATTAATAGGAATTTTAACTTTAATATTAACTGGTTGTACAAGTGCTGAAACAGTATCATACAATATAAGCCGTGAAAGTGATGAGTTTAAGGTTAAAAGAAGAATAACTTTTGTAAATTTAAGAACAGGGGACTATTTATTTACAATGACTGGAAGATGTTCTATTCAAGGTGGTAGTAGTGATGTTAATAGCGAATTAGAAGTTGTATGTAGAATTGGGGAAGATAAATATCAAAAACATATGTTATATCTTGCCGAAGAAACTACTTATGTAGTAGAGCAACTAGAAGATAGTGATGTTTCAAGATATGATTATGAATTTATATTTAGACCAGAAGCAATAGTTCCAATTGAAATAAAAACTCAAAAAGGAGAGTGATAAGTAATGTATGCTATAACAGGCTATTTATATAAAAATGACAAATGTATTTTAAGAGGAATGTGGGAAGATTTAGAAAATTTTGTTGAAGAATTAAAAGAATTAAATCCAAGATTTGTTGATAGAAAAGAGTTTAAAATTATAAGTCCAGATGGAACGATAGAAAAACAATGGTTTAGGAGATGATAAATAATGAAAAGAAATAAAATTAAATTTGGAGACATTTTACAGTTCTTTTTTGATGATGATACTTGCTGGGGTCCTTACGGTGATCATTCAGGCATAGTTTTATATGATAAGGATTTTAATTTACGAGTATATCTTTTAGACAAAAGAACAATTAAACTTCGTAAGGGTAAAGTTACTAATCCTGAATCTTATGATTTAGAATACTTTATTAGCAATTATGAAGATGAAATAAGCATTATAGGTAATATCGAAACAATAGTTACAAAAGAACAATTTGAACAAATGAGTTATAAGGTTGGTGAGTAAATGAAAAATTATCACAATTTTAGAATGTTTTATAAAGATAATTAAAAAAGAGGTGAAGAAAATGGCGACTAAAAGAGAATTTGAAGAAAAATTTGAAGAAATAAAAAAAGAATATTATAAATATTTTAATTATTCAGAAGAATTTGATATATCATTGGATGATGAAATAGAAATACAAAAAAATTTACCTTATTCATTAGAAGAAAGAATAATGTATTCTATTTTACATTTAAAAAATCTAGCAATCACACAAGCAAAATTAGAAGAAGCAGAAGATATAATAGAGAAACTAGGTGGAAAAACATCTGGTTCTGTATCTAAAAAGACAGATTATGTACTAGCTGGTGAAGATGCTGGAAGTAAATTAACAAAGGCACAAAGCCTAGGAGTTACAGTTATATCAGAAGATGAATTTGAAAAAATGACAAAATAGAGAACCACAGGCAGGGAAACAGGGGGCCAATTGGGACATTTTTGTCCCATCAGAAATGTCCCAACTGGCACACTGGCCCCTAGCATAGAAGTAAAGGAGAGAATATGGAAGAACAATATACATTTGAAATGATGTGGGAAGATTTAAATAATGGATATCAAATATTTTATACGTATGTAAGAAATAGATATTTATTATTTAAAACTGCACCAAATTGTTATACACAAAAATTATTATCAGATCACAAAAAAAATCCACAACCTAAAATGTCAATGCTTACATTAAAAAGGGTTAAGGAAATGTTTCCTGATATGGAAGATATAGAATACAAAATTATAAATGATAATTAATTGTAGAATAAAAAATATATAAAATTAGAAACGAACAAAAAATGGAGTAAAAGATGCTAGCAAAAAAACTAAACTATGGAGATACAATTGGGGTAGTTGGAGTATCAAATAGTTTGAAATTAAATAATTGTAAAATTAAAATAGAAGAAAAAATTTAAAAGATTAAACAGATTTTAAAGGAGAAATAAAAATGGCTACAATAATAGATGGAAAAGAATTAGCAAAAAAGATAAGAGCAAGTTTAAAAATAGAATGTGAAGAATTAAAACAAAAAAACATAAAATCAAAATTAGCGGTAATAATGGTAGGGGATGATCCAGCATCAAAAGTATATGTAAGAAATAAAAGCAGAGCATGTGAAGATGTTGGGATAGAATATGAAGAATATTTACTAGATTCAAAAATAACTCAAAAAGAATTAATAGAACTAATAGAAAAATTAAACAATGATAAAACAGTAAATGGAATATTATTGCAAAGTCCAATACCATCAAATTTAGACATAAATGAAGCATTTAAAACAATATCACCAGAAAAAGATGTTGATGGTTTTAATCCTGTAAATGTAGGAAAACTAGTTTTAAATCAAGATACTTTTGTATCATGCACACCATATGGAATTATGAAAATGTTTGAGGAATATAATATTGACTTAACTGGAAAAAATGTGGTAATATTGGGTAGAAGCAATATTGTAGGAAAGCCATTAATACATTGTTGCCTAAATAAAAACGCGACAGTAACATCATGCCATTCTAAAACACAAAATCTTGCGCAAAAAGCAAAAGAAGCAGATATATTGATATCAGCAATAGGAAAAGCAAATTTTGTAACTGCAGATATGGTAAAAGACGGTGCAGTTGTAATTGATGTAGGAATAAATAGATTAAACAATGGAAAAATTACAGGTGACGTTGATTTTGAAAGTGTAAAGGAAAAAGTAAGTTATATTACACCGGTTCCTGGGGGAGTAGGACCGATGACAATTGCAATGCTTATGAATAATGTTATTAAGGCTACTAGAAGACAAAATGAAATGGTAGATTAAGATTAGAAATAAATAAAGTGGGACACAAATTATTGTGTCTCTTTTTGCGTTTTGAGACAAGTTTAATAGTTTAAAAATGTCTTATTATTTGGCTGAAAAATTAAAAAATAAAAAGGAGGAATATAAAAATTGGAGAATTTGGAAAATAAAAAATACTGGATTTGGTTTAGTTTAATAAAAGGATTAGGATGTGTAAGAAAAAACAAGTTGCTAAAAATGGTACACCAGAAGAAATATATAAATTGAGCAAGAGTGAGTTACTAAAAATCGATGGAATAGGGGACGAGACAGTAAAAAATATTATAGAAGCAAAAAATGAAAAGATATTGAATTATCATATTAAATATATGAAAGAAAATAATATTGACATTATCCACATATGTGAAGAAAATTATCCACAGCTATTAAAACAAATATATGATGCACCAGTGAGTTTGTATATAATGGGAGATAAAGAAATATTAAATGGAAAAAACGTTGGGATTGT